>Ga0209296_1000012_pt1 | contig 258079 bp, 243 predicted proteins | sample S_130206_EF_Meta_FD_187319 | JGI IMG/M metagenome (GOLD analysis project Ga0209296, IMG submission 187319) | Freshwater microbial communities from Lake Simoncouche, Canada to study carbon cycling - S_130206_EF_MetaG (SPAdes) (version 2) | ecosystem: Environmental > Aquatic > Freshwater > Lake ... | reverse complement strand
ATAATTATTTAATAGAACTGTTGAAAAATTTGCGTCCCACAATGACTACTAAAGAACTCAAGAAACGAAATATGCCTGGTTTATTAGCGACTGATGCCGAGATCCTGGCGGCTGCCGCAGCATACGGACGCTGAAATTTGTGAAATTATTCTGGTGAAGCAAACAGAGAGAAATAAATATAATAATGATGCGAAATACGCATAAACACATGGCGGCATGTTAAATCATTGCCACAAAAATGACTGCGTCTAACCACGATGTGTACAAGAACAAGGGTCTGAGCGGGTTGGCCAACATGGGCAACACATGTTATGTGAATGCATGCCTGCAAATTCTGTCGCACACTTATGAATTAAATGATTTTCTCTCAAAGAATGGTGGCGAATACAAGTCGCGCCTGAACCACAAGGTGGATTCCGTGCTGCTGCACGAGTGGGACAAGCTGCGCACGATGATGTGGGCCGACAACTGCATCATTTCGCCGGGGGGGTTCGTATCGGCGATGCAGAAGATTGCGAAATTGAAACACATGGATCTGTTTTCCGGGTTTCAGCAGAACGATGTGGCCGAGTTCCTCATGTTCCTGATGGACTGCTTCCACACCGCGCTGGCCCGTGAGGTGGAGATGAAGGTCCGCGGGGTTGCGCGCAATGCCACCGATCGCGCGGCCAAGGAGTGCTACGAAATGATGGCGGGTATGTACAAAAAACAGTATTCGGAAGTGCTGAATATCTTTTATGGGGTGCAGGTTTCCCTGATTGAATCGCATGATGCAGCGGTGTTGAGTACAAAGCCGGAGCCCTTCTGCATATTGAATCTGTCGTTTCCTTGTAGCGGCAACAGCGGTAACCTCAATGCATTTAGGGCGGTGTCGCTGTTTGATTGCCTGGATCACCACTGCGCGCCCGAGGTGTTGAGCGGGGACAACGCGTGGTTCAACGAAGCCACGGGACAGAAGCAGGACGTGCAAAAACGGCTGTCGTTTTGGAGCCTGCCGAACGTGCTGATCATTGGATTAAAGCGGTTTGAAATGAACGCGCGCGGACAGTCGCGGAAAATCCAGGTGCCGATTGACGCGCCGTGCAGTCGCGCCGATTTTTCCAAGTACGTGCACGGATACAATCGGGAGAGCTACGTGTACGAACTGTTTGGGGTGTGCAACCATCACGGCGGATCGCCGATGGGGGGGCATTACACTGCCACCATCAAGAACGCGAACGGAAAATGGTACGGGTGCAACGACACCATTGTGAAGGAAGTGCCACTTGCGGGAGATTCCATTGTGAGTAATTTACCTTACTGCCTGTTTTATCGCAAAATCAAAGAATAATAATATTTTATAATTTTATACATAACATACATATTTACCATAATACACAATACACAACTTGACATTGGGAAATGAATGTTTCATATGATTCTGTAACCGGAATTGGGCAAAACCCGCTGGAATACATTAATGCTGCCCAAGGCACGTCAACCAACGGCAAGCTGATCATGCTTGCCGTTTTATCGGTCACCATTTTGTTGTATTACATTATATTTGCCACGGTTCCGGGGGGCACCGGGACAACCGGGCCCTCTCCTGTGACCGGGGGAGCCAAACTGCTGGAAGTCATTATGTGGGGCACGTTCATTGTGCTGCTGATGATCAACGGGTATCAGTATTTTTTCAATGTGAACATTGTGACCAGCGTGCAGGACTTGTTCAGCGACAAGCCGAAAGTGGACATAACGGTGCAGCAGCCGGAGGGCGACTCCGAAACCAGCGTGCCCGAACTGCGGTATTTTAAGCAAGTGTTCCACGTGCCGGGCAATGAGTACACGTATGACGATGCGAAAGACGTGTGCAAGGCATTTGACGCGCGGCTGGCATCGTATGACGAAGTGGAGAAGGCTTATAACAACGGGGCGCAATGGTGCAGCTACGGATGGTCGGACAATCAGATGGCGCTGTTTCCCACTCAGAAAAACACGTGGAAGAGGTTGCAAGGAATTAAGGGGCACGAAAACGATTGCGGGCGTCCGGGTGTAAACGGCGGGTTCATTGCGAACCCTGACGTGCGGTTTGGCATCAACTGTTACGGGTTCAAGCCGCAGATCACGGCCGCGGAAGCGGACGACATGAAGACCGCCTCCATTTATCCCAAGACGCTGAAGGACATAGAGAAGCAGCAAAAAGTTGCGTACTGGCAGACGAAGCTGAGCGACATCCTGGTGTCGCCGTTCAACAACGACGTGTGGAGCGCCTAGAATAATAATACCTAAAATAATACAATGCATGATGCACTAAGTGCATGATGAATTTGAATTGCGGGGTTATTACTATTACATGGGCACCATCATGTGCGCATCTGCGGCCTTGGGTCTGATATGGGTGCTGTTGCCGTTGAACCAGTTGTCCAGCAGCTTGGCCGCTGGCTGAACCGGTTTAGAGGTGTGCAGATTGATGGCGTCGTTTCCGGTGAACATGGCCTTGCCGCCGAAATTGGTTGAAGTGCGGTTGTTGTTGAAGCTGCCGTCAAGCAGCTTGGGCTTGGGACCGGATCCAAAAGAGAGAGACATTAGAAATGTTGAATAAATTAGGGGTTCAAAGGGGGTTATGATATGCGTTAAGAAATTATTTTTATATTGAAATAATCATTAAATTATTTTTAATGATTGTTTTGTTTTAATGTTTTTTTGATTTTTTAACGGCGGCCACCGAGAGGCAGACCCATGGAAGCGGCTTCAGAGCGGGTGAGCGCACCGGCATTGTTTGCGGCAACTTGGGCAGAATGGGTGGGATTGGCTAAATATCCGCTGTTGTTCATGGTGTATCCGTTGGACACGTAGTTTTTGGCGGAAGGCGCAACCGAAGGCTTAAAAGAGAGGTTCAAAGACATTTTTATAAGATACAATAAGATTTTATTTTTAAATTGAAATTACATTAATAGAATCATTGATATTTACGAGTTATACATGGTAATAAACTTGTGCTGTAAACCAAATCCGCATTTGTAGTCTAAAATATGTGCACTTCTATTATCATTGGTGATCAATTTGAATGGTCCCAGTTCATTTTTCATTGTTTTGAAAACACTATTTGGATGATTCATATTGAAAGTGGATTCCATGTGCGGAGATTCAAACACATTCTCATATGTTACATCTATCATTCCATAGTGATGGATTGGATGTGTCACTATTTTATATACGCCAGTTGTGATTCCAATCACACTACCGTTTTGAATGGTGTCCATTTTAAATGATGAATCCTTATTGTATTTGATATTATATGATCTATTTGAACTGTCTAAACTATTGTGTATTCCAGTTTTGCCAACAATTTCACTCGTCAATTCGCTTTTGGACAAATATCTGGCGCGATCAGATCCTAAATGTGATGTGATTCTCCTGGTTCTGCTTCTATTGCCTCGTCGCCCGCTTCGTCGTCGTTGTGTTTTCTTAATTATTCTTTGTCTGCCTCCTTGCATTGATTGTCCTTGTCCTTGTGCTGCTTTTTTAGCCGCCAATAGGACAGAACGCGGAACCGGAATGCGATTAGGATTAGGAGAAGCGGCAACTCCGCCCAAAGCACCAAACACGGGAGCAGGAGCAGGAGCAGGAACCCCAATCCCACTTTGAGCATTGATGGCTTGGCACTGCGTTAAACGAAGACTGAAAAAATCAATGAATTCTTGGGCGGTTGAATAACGTCCCGTTTTTTGGCTAGTCATGGTGGGGGATATATCGCTACCAGTTCCATGACTGCCAGAACCCTGATCGTTGCATGACGCCACAAACCGACATGTGTTGCCCTGTGTTATAATGTGTATGTGAGGATACAAATAACCGTTGGCGGCAGTAAATTGTGGGATTTGATTCGGAAGAGCTAAGAATGTGTGTTGAATCATATCACCTGAAATGCTTCCACCCATTTGGCTCCATATATTGAGTATGGAATACAAAAATTGCTTTGTATCTTCTGGTAAAGAGGGATATTGCTGCTGCTGCATGTTACTGCGTGTTAAGTTTATGTAATTACATAATATTATTTTATATTTCGTTTAGTTTTTTTTAAATGGTCCTTATCATGTTTTCGTTTTTTGCTTGTTTTGTGCGCATGCGCACGCGCATCATGCGACAACCAGTTGCAAACGAACGCGCATTCGGGAGCCATTCCGCAGTCGTCATCGTCGTCATCACAATTGCAAAGCGGCCTTGACTGTTTAGAATTATTTGTGGATTGGAGTAGTTGGAACACTGGATGAAATGGGGAGACGAGTTCCTTAAACATGAAGAATGATTATAATATATAATGCACATGTTATAATTTTAAATGAAATGCACATAAATACAATTTATTAATGTAAAGAAACATACAAAAAACGCATAAACAAACATCAACATGAATCAACAACCACAACCACGGAACAATAATTCGGACATTCGCATTCAGCATCAGAACGACGGCACGATCCAATGGGTGCCTGCGCCACCTGATTTTGCGGCGGCGTATCTGCATTATAAATCCAGACCCGCCTATAGTCCGGAGGTTCCCTCCAACTATGAACATTTCATCGTGTATCGCGAGAGCAACGACTGCTACATGCCAACCCGCATTCAGCGCACCGATACGTGGGAAGCCTATCCCATAATGGACTGCGCCGACGTGAAAGTTTTTTTGCAGGATGCGGAACCGGTGAATTGGCACCCCGCGCGCAATTATCAGATGTGGGCCTTCCGCGACTTCATTTACGACTCGGCGCGCCCCGTGCGCAAGTTCTACGCGTCCAAATATTCGTCGCACCTGTTTTTCCAGAGGGGATCATCCGCGCAGTCCGTGACCGACATTGACATTGACGGCCTGCCGCCGAACATCATCTTCTCCATCTCGCGAAACGATAACGGGAGCGTGTATTACGAGAGAAATGACCCGCGGGGAACGAGGGTGCGGATCTGCGATCACGAGGGCGCGCGCTCTGGGTTTCGCGGGTTTTACAATCGCATCACCATGGACCCGGGCGTCATTGTCACGCCGCCAACACAGCCTTTATACACCTCATCATCATCATCCGCATTACAGCTGCCGCCTTTAATTAGTGCAACTCCAACCAGTGTGGAAGAGGACCAGTGCATCATGTGCTATGAAAACCGGAAGAACATTACATTTAGCCCGTGCAGTCATCTGATTGTGTGCAGCGTGTGCTATCCAAAATTGATTAAGCCGCGCGAGTGCCCGGTGTGCAAACAGACCATTGAATCATTGGTCGGACACGTGTAGAACCTAAAATGTAATTTCAAATTTGGAAAGAGCAGAGGAGGGTTTTAAAAGGCACGACTGCACCGACATTAGGTTCCCGTACGTCGTATTTCGGGCACCAGTTTTGCGGCGGCATCGCGTTTGGCGCGAACGTGCTGCATGATGGCGGCGACCTGCTGCGGGGGGCAGCACTCGGCCAGCGCCTCGCCCAAGAAGGACAGCGTGATTGCAGGCGGCTGTTTCACGTTGAATGCGAATTTGAGCGTGCCGTCCTTGATTCGGACGGTGGCGTGAGACAAATTATTGTTTGCCACGTGCGTAAGGATACTGGATTCAACTTCGTTGCGGGACTCGCGCAGCTCGCGCACCTGGTCATTGATCTGTTTAATGTTGTTGTCTAAATGCACCCAGCGCTGAATGCGCTGTTCTAACGACAGTCCCGATAACGACAGTCCCGATAACGACACAACCGACAGTGCCGATGACACCACTCCCGATCCGGATTGTTGCGCCATGTATTGCTTTATGAACACACAAAAATATGTTTATATGGATAACATATTTTTATTATTAAATTGACTTTGGTCGTGAACCTGGGTTTGAGGGCAGGTTCAACGCCGCACGAGCATACGCCGTTCGTTGAAGCCTCCTTTCTGGTTCTAAAGCTTCTAAAACGTCAACGGGAACGTGGGCGAGATCAGGCATATCCGGATCTGCATGGTCCAGCATGACGATTTGGCCACCCATCTCCTTGAACATGCCCGTATGAACGTGACCATTGGGCAAGGAACGTTTTCCTCTCCCATCCACAATGCCGTCCTTGAATTCACCCTCGTAAATAACTAGACCATTGGGTAAGGTAATCTTTCCTATCCCGCTGACACGGCCATCAACGAATTCGCCCTCGTAAACGTCACCAGCGGGTAAGGTAACCTTTCCTCTCCCGCGCATTAGCATGATTTGGCCGTTATCATCCTGTGCGAACGCGCCCTCTTGAACGTCGCCATTGGCCAAGGTAATCCTTCCATTCCCAACCACCCGGTCGTCCTTGAACATGCCCCTGAAAACATCCCCATTGGGCAACCGGATCATTCCTCTCCCGTTCCGCATGTCGTTTCTGAACTCGCCAGTGTAAACTGGACCGTTGGGCAACGTGCGTTTGCCCACTCCGTGCTTTTCACCTTGCATCATTTGGCCTTCGTACATTTCCCCAGTTGGCCATACGTAGACTCCAGACCCGTGCGGTAAGTCGTTCAGGAAGTCGCCCTCAAATCTTTCACCATTTGCATAATCAATCTTGCCTTTTCCATGTTTCATGTCGTTTTTTAACATGCCCGTGAAAACGGTACCGTCGGGAGAGGTGCACGTTGCAGGTCCATTCAATCTGCCGTTCACGAACTCGCCCTCACAAACGTGTCCATTGGGCCAGGTTTGTCTGCCGTTTTTTCCGTGCGGTGTGAAGCCATTGAATGCGCCTTCGTAAACTTCACCATTTGAATAAGTAAGTTTGCCTCTTCCGATGACCTTGCCTTTTTTTATATCCCCCTCAACAACGCCGCCATCGTCTAGAACCCGCTTAGCTCCCCCCTTAATCACCTTATGGGACTTTACCCGCATAGGTTTAAATGATTGTCGTTTGGAACCACCACGACGCCTTGTTTTATTCATTATTAATTATGCATTAAATGAATAAAATAAAATGGATGTAAAGCCTTGCTCAAATGATTGAGTTTGAGTTTACTGACCGCCGCAGCCGATCTCAAGAGGCACGCGCATCAGGTCGGGTGCGATGGTGGTGTTGTTCCAGGGGCCGACGTTGAGCTGGGGGTTAGGGGGCTCGGAGCGAACTTGGAGATTGGCGTTGCGCAGGGTGTTGCCGATGGTGTCAATGCCGATGAGGGCGCCGGCGCTGAGGAGGTTGACTCCCTTAAGATCGCCGGCTCCGGTGGGGTTGAGCTGGGCCCACTGGCTGTTGACGTCCTTGGGCAGGAGCTCCAGAGGGTCCACGGTCTGCTGGGGGGTGCAGCTGGGGGGCAGACCCTGCATGGTGGTGCCGGCTCCATTTGAAGGCGCGTACTGAATGTTCTCTAAACCAGTTGAGGGAAACACGTTGCCGATGTCGGCGGTGTGCTGGCCAGCAGCTTCCTGGTAGTACTGCTTGCGTTTTTGGGCGGACAGGGTATTGGGGTTGACAATGGCCATGCCCTCGGACGAAGCCTTATACTGAGACAGTCCCCAATACAACACGATTGCTCCTAAAAGTATCACAACAAAGTGATTTTTAAGCATGTATACTAAATTGTGCATTGTGATTTGTTTGTTATATAAAATTGATGATAAAATATTTTTTCAGTTTAACTTTTATTATTCTTATTCTGCATAAATAATTCACAAGTTGCAAAAATTAACCATTCAATTCATTATTCTTTCTATTCATTGTATCCAAATTCAATGTCCATGTCGGTGTCATCGCTATCGCTGTCGCTATCTTCCAGCATGTGTGCAGATTTAATTTGCTTGGCTTCTAAATGTGCAGCAATTGCGTTTTTCTTAAGTTCCTTTGCCTTTTGTTTTGCGACGCGATAGAGGTTATAATACACTTCGGTTGGTTTTTTCAATTTGAGATGCATGTGTTCCAGTTCTTCTAAAACATCCAGATTAACTTCTTGCATTTGGGTTGAATCATTTGCATGGAGTCCAATCGCGTCATTGGATGAAACGTTTGGATTTGGTTCTTGCTTTTGGTCCGGTGCTTGCGTTTGATCCGGCACTTGCTTTTGGTCCAGCACTTGCGTTTGATCCGGCACTTGCGTTTGATCCGGCACTTGCTTTTGGTCCGGTGCTTGCGTTTGATCCGGCACTTGCTTTTGGTCCAGCACTTGCGTTTGATCCGGCACTTGCGCTTGCTCCGGCACTTGCGGTTGCTCCGGCATTTGCGTTTGATCCGGCTTTAGGTCTGGCACTGAGGCCATGGATGTGGTTGTTGTTGCAGTGGATGCGGATGCCGATGGTTTGCGAATGACACAGGACTGAAATATGGGCACATTGGAAACGAGGAGCACTTGCTTCAGCGCCACTTCCAGCTGAAAACTGCGCGATGTGAATTTGATGCCCTGAAACTCGAGCACGGTGTACATTTGATGTTCTGCCTTAATGTAGTCAACCGAAACGGGGCGCTCGTGTTCGTCAAACACGGAGCAGGATTGGGTTCCTGCTAAATGCTTGGCAGGCTGGATGTGGGCCCGTATCAGGTAGTGCTTGCCGCCTTTGTACGGCCGCACGGGGGACGTGAATCCCGCCTCAATGTCCGATTTTTCCAGGTCGGAACTAATCCACATGTTGCGTTTTTCGTAGATGAGGCGAATGGCATCTGCTTCCAGCGCCTCCAGCCACTCCAAGAACGAGACGTCGTGACTGCTAAACTGGAGGTCAATGTAGGGGCGCTTGCCTGGAACCACGGCCTGGCGCGACGTGCATTTCGGGGTTTGAATGTAGAGGGGAGCATCCTTATAATAGAGCATGGCAAAGTAGGCGCCACCTTGCAGGCCGTTCGGGGGGGCTAAATGCAGCCGGGCATGTTCAAATGCGGCATCTGGCAAATGCACTTGATCGGACATGGGTTTGAATTGGGTTGAACGTATTTATTTTGAGTGGGTTGTTGTTGCAGCATTTAGAGAAAATAAACACGCAAGAATGACGTATATTTTTTAGCACAGTGATATAAAAAATATATAAACCATAATCCATAATCCATAATAAATCAATAATAAATCCATAATAAATAAACTCAAAAAATGATGCGAGAGAAGATCATTGATCAGTGCCTGCAAGTCATGAAGCGGGACGACGTGAAGCGCGAATTGAAACAGCTGTTCCATCCCGTGATTGATGTAATCATGCAGGAGATTTATCCCTACATCTATCTCTCGGTCATTTTCGTGCTCATCAGTTTTTTACTAACCCTGGGTATCTTCGTGCTGTTGATGCGCACCTCGTTTCTGCACAACCACGGGGTCAATGTCGGCGGTCACATCAATCCATTGGTTTGATAGTCGGTCCACCACATCAATCCATTGGCTTGATGGTCGGTCACATCAATCCATTGGTTTGATGGTCGGTCACATCAATCCATTGGCTTGATGTTGCGCGTTGCATCATCAGTTGGACCTACGTTCATTTTCATAAAATTGGTATAAACTATCCAGGCGTGGGGTATCATGATGAGCAATAAACCCAGCAACCACGTGATTGAAGCCGTGTGACTGCCCGCAATGCTAGAGACATAGGAAGTCATGAATGTCATTAAAATGACGATTTCAGACAGTATCCAAAATGAAGCGGATGATGGCTTAATGTCGTCTACATTACTAGTATCAATGAGTGGAATGTATTCTGCATTCAAAATGATGGATGATAAATACAACCCGAGTAACAAACAAATGACAAAAATTCCCAATTTAGGCAAATTTGGCACCGTTGGCGAAATTAAAAAACCAAGTATGCACACTAAATACAGCACGATGCATGAATCCTGAATGATGGAAGAAATTGCGCTCATGCTGTCACTGGTTGCAACATCCATTATCCACTTAATGATAAATCCGGCAAGCGGAAAGTATTTCAAGGTTGATAGCAACGAAGCGCGAACATAAGCCGATGACTGCATTGCAAACTTATTATTATATTAATGGTTAGATATTTTTAAAAAATAATGCAAACCTTAAAGTGATAGAATGTATTAACCCAACACGTATTAAATAATATTGATATATAATAATATAATTAGTATCATAATTAGCATAAATCCAATCATGAGCAAGTATGTGCTAAAAAACGATCATCCGCTGATTCCGAGAGAGCAATCATTTTCGCTTGATCGCAAATTGCTCACCGTGCATTCTGAAGACCGCGACATTAACAAATGGCCGAATGCGAATCATTTTGAGCTGCAGTTGCCGCAAACATACGTCAATGTGGAAACGATTGCACTGGTTGAATATAATTTCCCCATAAATTACAATACTTTTTCAACGCAAAATCAAAATACCAAAATAACGTTTACCGCTTTCATTAATGGTGGATATGGAATGACGGACCCAATCACTATAATGATTGAGTCTGGATTTTATAGTCCCGTTCAATTTGCATATGAGATGGAAAACAAACTTAATTTAGCAGTGCGAGCATTGGGCGACACGTCCGTCATCGGGTATAACCGATTCAGGGTGTTTTACGATGAAGTCCGGCAGCGGCTGCTGTTTGGCAACACGTCGGATCCATTCACGTTCATTTACAACGCCCCTGAAAGTTATGACAGCGAACCTTGCTATATGTCATGCCCTCCTGTGCAACCGCAAACGGCGCAACCGAGTGCCACCATCCGATGGAACCAATACACGAACTGGGGGCTGGGATACAATCTTGGGTTCATCAAATATAATTGCGGACAGTGCGGGTCTCGCTCAACCACGCAAAGTGCAAACACGGCCGCCGCTTTGCCAGTGACTGGCAATCAAAAGGTGTATTACATCCAGTCCGCGACGGGTGGAACCGATTTGGGCCACACGTGGCTGCCGGTTGGATCCGGCAACACAGGTTACGTGCTGATTCCGCCGAACCCGCCCAGTATGAACGGTGATTCCGTGATGTACATAGAACTTGATAAATACAATTACCAGGATGAAATGCAGCCGTATTCGGAGCACACCAGCAACAGCCGAAACAACGATTACAACGGCATAGTAAACGCGGCTTTTGCCAAAATTCCGATCCTGACAAAACCAACCAAAATCATTTCATTGTTGGAATATCAGTATGGAAATGAACCACCGGATACGGCGGAAGGCATGTCTTCATTTTTCCCTCCGCTGGACAAGCTAAGTAAATTTAAATTCAAATTTCGGTATCATGATGGCACGTTGGTGGATTTTAGCGGACAAAATTTCAGTTTTTCAATTGCACTGTACTGCTATCGTGACGAAATTGCGCGCTCTAAGCATCTGCGTATTCCTTACCTGTCACCAGGATGATGGAACGCGTGCATTTTTCATTTTTTATTTTTCACAGGGGTGGTTGTGGACCACATTTCTAATATCCGCAGGTCACACGTTTTCCAGTCTTCTTTGAATCCACGCAGAGAGACGAATGCAGGGGTCTTCATTTTTGGATTTTTGTAATAAATGTAGGGTCCGTATTGTCCAGTGCGAACGCTGGTGCTGGGATTGATTTCGCGCAAAATAGACGGATTCGCACCGGTGGTTGCAGCATTTGACGGAGTGGATGTGGCAGATGATTCAATGCAGCGCACTGCATCATCATACGAGCACGGCACATCGTCCACATTTATTGTATTTGCATTCGCATCGTGTGGTTTGGATTTAAGATGGGGGAGAGATTTTTTCTGGTCGCCCCATGTCAAATATGCGCCGTATTTTCCGGTACGCAGAAACAGATCGGCGCCGTTGTATTTTCCGAGCAGCTTGCACATGGACCTTGAGGTTTCTTTTTTTGATTCATTTGATTTGTTTGATTCGTTTGATTCGTTTGATTCGTTTGATTCGTTTGATTCGTTTGATTCGTTTGTTTCATTTTTTGACACGCGATTCGTGGAGCATTTTGGTAGATGTTTGGAATTCAGCTGATTCAGCAAGCGGTCCACGCATGACAGGCATTCGGTGCACACGTCGCCCCACGGTTTTTCGCCCGATGACACTTGATCCAGCTGATGCTCCATGCGCTTGGTGTAATCGTAATCAAACAGCTCGGCGAAATGGGTGCACAAGAATTCTATTACTGCCCGGCCAAGCGGTTGAATGACCAGGCGATTTTTTTCGTTGCCGAATTCGCGTTCTTCTGTGGACCGGGTTAGGACGCCGCCATCCAGCTCATAGTTAACACAATTAACGCGCCGGCCGGCCACGTCCTGTTTTGCAACATAGCCGCGTTCCTGTATTTTGTGCACGAGGCTGGAGAAGGTGGATGGGCGCCCAATGCCGCGCTCTTCCAGCATGCTGACGAGTGACGCTTCCGAATAGTGTGATTTTAGTTCGCGAATGTTCATGCGGGACTGCAGTTTATTGTATTTGATGACTGTGTTGGGCGCGATGGCCTGAAAAAAAGACCAATGGGCCGCGTCATCTGGTTTGGGGTTAGAGACAATGTGCCAGCCCGCAAATTCGGTGCGTTCCACCGAATACCGGTAGTCGCGCTCTTCGGGCGCTGAAATGCGCGAAGTCAGCGTCTTTCCGGTGCACGGCGCCATGCACGTTTCTGCCGAGTGCCGCCAAATCATGCGATAAAGGCGCTGTTCTTTGGGGGTCATGGTGTCCGGAACGGCGGCACAGTGCAGCGACGTGACGTGCACCGCTTCGTGGGCTTCCTGCGGCTTCACCGCATCCGGTTCCGCGGTGTTGTCCATGTCATCCACTGCAAGCGGATTGACGGCCGTCTTTTTCTTTTTAATCACTATGCGTTTCTTTTCTTCTGGCTTGGCCTTTTCTTCTGGCTTGGCCTTTTCTTCTGGCTTGGCATCATCATCGCCATCCGCGGGCATTCCTTTGTTGTATTTCTCGCCCCATATTTCCGTGATGTAAGTGCGGGCGTGCTCCAAGAACGGCTCCGAATACGCGCGGCTGTCGGTTCGCGGATACGTGATGTATCCCCCTTCATACAAATGCTGGCATGCCAACATGGTTTCAGCGGGTGAAAAGTGCAGTTCGTTACTGGCCTGCTGCTGCAATGAGCACGTGGTGAGCGGCTGCGGTGCCGGTCTAGAAAACGGGCGCACCTCGGGCGCGCGAATGACATGCTCGTGTGCAGCGGACGCAATTAAGAATGCGGAGCAGGCTTCTGCAGCATCGTGCCCTTTGCTCAACTCGTATTTTAAATTCAGTTTTGTGAAATAGCCCACGGTGTTATAAATAATGAGCCCCTCAGCGGCGGCGTCAATGGTGCGCTGGTTGTCGTAAATGAGGCGCAGGGCTGGGGTCTGGCAGCGCCCGGCCGACAGCGACGAGCCTTGCGTATGCGCATTCACATGAACATGGGCCCACAGGGTGGGTGTGATTTTGAATCCGACAAGCATGTCCAGGGCTTGGCGGGCGATTTGCGCGTGCACGGCATCCATGCTGAGCAACTGTGGCGACTGAATGGCGCGCTCCAATGCAGGCTTGGTGATTTCGTTGAACACGACGCGTTTGGTGGTGGCAACGGGCAGGCCGAACAAGCAGCACACGTGATACGCAATGCCGGCGCCTTCCCGGTCGTTGTCCGTCATGAGATACGTCTCTTTGCACTCCCCCACGAGCGCCCGTATTTTTTCAATTTGGTTTGTTTTAGATTCCACGTTGTGAAATTGTGGCACGTCTGCGAATGCGGGGTCAATGTCTTGCAGCGCAGTCAGCTCCCGCAAATGTCCGAATGTGGCCACGCAGACGTATTTGTCTGCACCCAGATGAGAGACAATGGTGCTGCATTTGGCGGGAGATTCTACGATGAGCAAGATTTTATTTCTGTTTCGTGATGACATGAATACATATAATGCAATGCATTATATATTTTATATTGATTTCGCATGTATTTAAAACTTCAATTTCATTGAATGTGAATTTGGGCTAAAGTTACTCCGGATTTGCGTCATTAATGATGACATTGGTTGCACTGACCTCATTGGTTGCACTGGTTGTGCTGACCTCATTGGTCGCTGTTGCACTGATTGAACTGGTCGCTGTTCCTCTGGATGCTGAATAACAGCTTGCTGGTACGTTGAATTTGTTTTGATAAATTGGTTTTGTGGTTTGAGATTGATTAACGGGACATTGAATATGACGCTCATCCAATGAACAAACCCAGAAATCCAACCATACATTGAATGCGTTTTAATGACCCTGGCATCTGACAATAGCATGAAATCAAATAAGGTTTCTTTGACCGATTCTGATTGACTATCGGTATCATGATGCGACAAATGTATCGGGATGGTCGGAATGATGCGATTTGTCAAATTTGAAGGAAGAACGCGCTTCAAATATTGTTTGAATTGGGCGGAGTCTGTTATTATGTATAAATTGGCAGTTGTTTTAATGTTGTAATCCACTATTTTAAATAAAGAACTATATGTGTCTGGATTGTTATGATGTTTTATGAGTTGATCATCCCCCAATCTAAAATGAATGATAGAATATTTTTTAGGAATATGTAATTCATTGCATTTGTCATTAAAATAGGTTTTATATTCATCAGTTGGAATTAATAGGGAACGCATGAACCGTTTGCATTCATCTGATGGAGCCGCATAATAACTGTCTAGATAGTTCGTGGTAATTAAAATTGGCGCACATGTGCTTTGATTTGTCTGAATTAAGTTAACAATGGTTTGGTAATCCACGTTTATAGCATGGCTTATTTTGGACTGATTTTGAATGACATATTCCGAATATTTATGCGGGCGTGAAATTAAAAACCGCGACACTGAATGAAGTTGATTGTCAACGATTAGTTCAAATTTCATTATTTTAGATAATTTGTGCAAAAACATGGTTCCACGTAATAAATCACCAATTCCCATTTCTAAGTGTTTTATCCAAACCATTATAACCACATTAGACATTTATTGATTTATATATGATTTATATAATAATGTTAAAATAAAAATAATTTAATTTAAATGTATTGATTTTAAATTGAATGCCAGTTGCGTTGGCCAAATTCAGCTTGAATTCGGCGGTTGGATTTGATGGGTTGCCTTGTATTGTTTCCATGATACCTTTTTTGCAGGTGGGAGAGATGCAGATGCAGAAGAGGAAGATCCAGAATTTTGTTTGTCCAGCTTTTCCGATTTTTTTAGCGCGCTATCAATATAAATTTGTTTGAGCAGTTGCCCGACTTCAACTGACGCTTCGTGCTGACCCACCTTGCCGTCTTCAATCATTTTTAGCACGCCCAACAACTGCCCTAAAATTGTCAAATCAATTTCATCTTTTTTAACCTTGTTGAAAATGTCGGTGTAAGTGTTGAACAAAAAGGCGCACCTTTTCACGCACATCATGTCAAACTGTTCGGGATTGGTTTTGGCCAGACGCGCGTAATCGTGCTTCAAATTGAGCAGGGTGGCAACATCCTCGTGGATGCGCATGCTGTGTCGCAGGTCGCGAATTTGCGAGGTGTTGTCGGCGGCATCATTCGCGTGAATCATTTTCTCCAACTGGAGGCGGTCCATACTGTTCATTTTAAACTTATAATGTTGTAAAATATAGGAATATAATAATATCAATAATGCAACGATTTTAAATGCTTTTTAAAAAATATAATTATATTGCATAAGAACAATACGAACAATAAATGTATATCACAGCTCCAACTCCAGCTCCAACTCCAACTCCAACTCCAACCGCACACCACCCGTGGGGGGCAGTGCTCGCGAAACCAACGTTGGCTCCTTCCAGCGGTGAAGCTGCTGTGCCTGTAATCCTTCCAACGACGACACCCGACAGCATAATTGCGGGAGGTCAAAACCGAAGTGCTGCCCACAATGCATTGGTGTTAAGTCAGACGGGCAGGAAAGTGGGTGGATCCAAGCGATCCAAGCGCAGCAAGTCCAAGCGATCCAAGCGATCCAAGCGATCCCGTAAGTCCAAGCGATCCAAGCGCAGCAAGTCCAGGCGAAGCAGACGGTCTAAACGGGGGGGTCAGCCAACCCCAATGCCAAGTCCAAGTCCAACGCCCAAACCAACCGTGCCCGTGCCGCAATTTGCGGGAGCCCACAATGCTGGCGCGAATGGAAACAGCTTAAGTAGCAATTTCGTGGCAATGCACGCGAATAAGCTGGCGACATATGATGATCCCAATGGGCCAGTATCAACCACTCAGGTGTCATAAATACATAAATGCACAATATATAAATCCAAATGCAAAATAAATTATATTTGGATTTTATAGTGATATAAATTAAATGCAAAACCCGGCAGTCGCACCAGAACTGCCAGAGAATTTTGGTTCGGATCCGCCATCAAAAATATTAACCTATGCGCAAGCGCTTTTAATTATAATATATTATGTTGGACTTGACGTCGGCGTGTTCATGCTGATTTACATTAAGAGCGTCAAAGACAATTGGCCATTGTTCAAGTGCAGTCCCGTTTACATGGTAACCGCATCATTTTTTGGGTACGACACTGAAACCAATTTTGAACAGTGCATACAAACCATGCAGACGGGCTACATGAGTATCCTGATGCAACCCATAAATTATTTAATGTCGGCAACCACGAGCACCATTGGTGGATTGACATCCAGTTTGAACGACATTCGCGATTTCATGAACAATTTTAGAAACAATTTGACGGGCAGCATTCAAAACATTTTCGGCGTGTTCTTAAACATGCTCACCCAGATTCAGATCATGGTTATCAAAATCAAGGACATGATGTCCAAGAATGTCGGCATTATGACGACCATGATGTACACGTTGGACACTAGCGTGCAAACAATGGAAAACACGTGGGCCGGTCCCATCGGCAAAACGGTGCGCGCATTATAGACATTGGTGTGGACTTTAGGCATGTTTGAGTCAAATTCCCAAGAAGGAGGGTGCAGAACTACGTTCCCGGTTCAGTTGAGTCATTTGTTTTGCAGAAACCTGAAAAAACAAATAATGATATTTAATAATAAGGATATTACTTCCAATCAAAGCAATAACATGGAACCAGCAAATGCAGCAAATGCATCAGAACTGCCATGGTTTAAATTTTTATTCAAGAACAAAACCCAGGATGACTATGTGTATGATGTGGGATGGACCGTTATTATTATTTTCATATTTTGTTGCGCAAACGCATATTTAAAAATACGTTCCAGCGCACATATGATTCGCAGCAATTGGATTAAATACCGGTGCAATCCAGCGTACATGCTGTTTGCGGGAACAATCATGAAACCGAACGATTCATTCAGCGACCAGATGCAATACACGAACGTCAATTTTGAATATTGTATACAAAACGATTTGAACTCCATTTCGTCCACGTTCATGGATCCGGTGTATTACACGCAATCGGTTGTGACCAGCATGCTGCATGGAATTGCAAATGCGCTGAATGACATGCGCACATTGATCAACAACATTCGGGACGCGGTATCATCCATCATTGCAGACATAATGAGTCGCATACTGAACGTCATGCAGCCGGTGGTCTTGCTGTTATTGAGCGCGCGCGACATGATGGGGAAAATTGAAGGTCTCATGACGACGTCGCTGTATACCCTGCTCGGAGCGTATGACACCATACAATCCGGGCTGAGATCCATGTTTGAAATCATAGTGATTATTCTGATTGCGATGGGGGCCGCAATTATTGCGCTCTGGATTGCGGTGGCAATTGCGGCCGCGTTTGGACCATTTGGAATTCCCGTTGTGATTGCTTCAACCGCCGCAGCGACTGTGATGACCGCCGTTTACATTGGAATTGCTGTGCCGATGGGCATCATTGCGCATTTCTTGGCCGAAACCATGCACATTCAGGGTCTGTCTCTTATTCCGTCTCCTCCTTCCCGGTAATTAAGAGCCCATTGTTGGTTGAACATCAATGAACCAAAACACTAATAAATATTTTAAACGAATGGATTGATTTTGATTTAATTGATTGCAATAAAATATTTATATTTTTATTATATATAATCGTCATTTCAAAATCAATTAACTTCAAATAAAATGGAATTGAAGGTTCTCGGATATCATGCGCGCGTTGAACTCGTCGTGTTATTCGTTGTTATCGGCATTGTTTTAGGAGCCCATTTATTTTGCAGTTGCACTTCGTTTTCCATCGGCGGCATGCCGTCCGATGTGGGCAGCGTGATTAAGGAGGCATTTACGCAGCAAACCATGTTGGGATCCGATGATTACGGCGCTCCCATCAATTACAACATGGACACCGGACTTCCCATTGCCAATTGGGAGAATGCCGCACGCAATTACGCAAAACAAATGGGCAACCAGGACAACACCAAGTCGGGTATGAATTATAAGGGCGGACCCATCCCCCTGCCACCCGGCGAACTCCTCATTTTTGCGGACAATGAAGTGAAGCCCGAGTGCTGCCCGAGCTACTACTCCTCCAGCACCGGCTGCATCTGCACCAGCCAAAAACAGTGGGATTATTTGAATGAGCGCGGCGGAAACCGCACCCTTAGCACCGAGTTTTAGGGCCTTTGGTAGTCATTTTTCATGTCATGAATCCGTTAAATATTTAATGCATTCATTATCACAATATTAAATCATAATAACAAATATAAACAAATACACACAAATCCAATTAAACCAACTCAATACAATGATTTACTTAAAATGGCTGCATGAAACTGGCATAGAAGAAATTGATTTGGTTGGTGGAAAAAACGCAAGTCTAGGCGAAATGATCAAAAATTTAAAACATTTGAACATAAATGTGCCGAACGGCTTTGTCGTGACTGCAAACTCGTATGATTTGTTCATGTCTCACAACAATTTAAACGAGAAAATAAATGCCATCATCAATGAAACCAATGTGGACGATTTTGTTTGTTTGAAAAGAAACAGCCTAAAAATCCGAAATCTCATCACCGACGGCGACTTTCCGGAAACACTAAAACTGGACATTGTGCAATATTACAAAGATCTCTCTTTCAAGTATCTGGACATCAACGGCGTGCCTCAAGCCTACACCGATGTGGCGGTTAGAAGCTCCGGAACCAGCGAAGACTTGCCAGACGCCAGTTTTGCAGGGCAGCAGGACACGTATCTCAATGTGCGAGGGAATGCGCATTTATTGGAAAAAATCAAAAGCTGTTTTGCCAGTTTATACACGGATCGCGCCATTTGTTATAGAAAAACCATGGGATTTTCAAACAACAGCAGCATTAAATTGAGCGTGTGTGTTCAAAAAATGGTTAGAAGTGATTTGGGATGCAGCGGCGTGGCCTTTTCCATTGATCCGGACAGCGGGTTCAAAGACGTGATTGTCATCAACGCCAGCTGGGGGCTGGGTGAAATGGTGGTGTCGGGGCAAGTCAAACCGGACGAATTCATTGTTCACAAAAAAACGCTGGAATTGGGATACAGCGCAATCATAGACAAAACACTGGGCGATAAACTCAATAAAATGGTTTACGCGGATGAGCACGATGAACGAACCAAAATAGTGCAAGTTGAGCAGTGCAAACAAACCCGATTTTGCATGGATGAAAGTCTCATTTTGCAACTGGCCCAATGGACGCACAGCATAGAAAAATATTATTCCAACAAACACAACAAATGGTGCCCGGTTGATGTGGAGTGGGCGCTGGATGGGTTGACAAATGAACTGAACATTGTGCAGGCCAGGCCCGAAACCATTCACAGCAGAAAACACAATGTCAATGAATACATTGAACACGCGTTGGATTGTTCCAATGATTTGAAAAGCAAACTGATTTGCACGGGGGTGGCGGTTGGAAGCACCATTGGCCGCGGCAAAGTCAAGCTGATATTTAATTTGGACACGCGCGACTGTGAAGAATTCATGGAGGGGGATGTGTTGGTGACTGAATACACGGATCCAACGTATGAGCCATTAATGAAAAAAGCCAGTGCGATTATAACCGACAAAGGCGGGAGGACCAGCCATGCTGCGATCGTGTCTCGCGAATTGGGAAAACCCGCAATTGTGGGGTGCGGGAATGCAACCAAACTGTTAAAAATGAATCAAACCGTGACGGCGTGCTGTTCCGAGGGGGACATTGGCAAAGTGTTTGACGGGTTGATAGATTACAGTGTGAAAAAAACAAATTTAGAAAATGTGCCAACTTTGGAAAATTGCAACACGAAACTGATGTTGAACATTGGAAACCCGAACAATGTGTTCAAACATCACAATTTGCCGGTCGTGGGGGTTGGGTTGGCGAGAGAAGAGTTCATAATTGCAAACACCATTGGCATTCATCCGTTGGCCATATTGAATCCGGACAGAACAACCGACGACATCAAACGATTCATTGAAATCAAGTCCCGGGGGTTCAGCGATCCGCGAGACTTTTATGTGAAACGGTTGGCATACGGCATTTCAAGAATTGGCGCCACGTTTTATCCGCATCCCGTTATTGTTCGTTTCAGCGATTTCAAATCAAACGAATACAAAGATTTGGTGGGTGGAACCATTTTTGAGCCGAATGAAGAAAATCCAATGCTGGGATTTAGAGGGTGTTCAAGATACTACAGCGATTTTTTTAAACACGCGTTTCAATTGGAATGCGAAGCAGTTGCGTATGCCAGGGAAATCATAGGATTGAGCAATGTGGTTGTCATGCTGCCATTTTGCAGAACCGTTGAAGAGTGCACAAAAACAATTGAAATGATGAAGCAGTTTGGACTGGAGCGAGGCATCAACGGTTTGAAAATATACTTGATGTGTGAAATACCGGCAAATGTCATATTGGCCGATGATTTTTGCAAACACGTGGATGGATTTTCAATTGGATCCAATGATTTGACCCAACTGTGCTTGGGTTTAGACAGAGATGCAGGAAATTTGTCATTCATTGGCAACGAAACGAACGCGGCCGTCAAAATAATGATTTCAAGCGCCATTAAAAGTTGCAAAAAAAATGGCGTGAAAATCGGCATATGTGGACAGGGACCAAGTGACATCCCCGAATTTGCGGAGTTTCTGGTTAATGAAGGAATTGACACCATGTCGTTGGTGCCAGACAGCATTGTGAAAACCCTCTTCAATTTGGATGGCATGAAATATGCGAATCAGTCATTCTAAGTCATTCTAATTTTATTTTTATTTTTATAATATTGGAACACTGTATAAAAACACCAAATAAAACCATGAATGCACCCGTGTCTGCTATTTCCCCCCCTTACCCGACCCTGTGCGGGCCGGCGATGACATACATCGTAATTTCTCTCATAGCGCTCCTGGTGACCTGGATGCAAAATCGCCAAAACACAAACGTGTATTGCGTGGGGTCAGTGTCGTGCCCGGTGCAAAGCACGACCTATATATTCGTTTTGAAAATATTGTGGTTCCTGTTTTGGACGTGGATTTTGAACGTGCTGTGCGCCAAAGGCTATACGACCGTGGCATGGGTGCTGGTGGCGATCCCATTATTGGTGTTTTTCACGCTCATATTTGGATTGGCGAACGCGGTGGCATCTGGGTCTAGACCCGCCATTGGAGCTGCTCCATCAACTGCTTCTTATACCGTGGGAATTGCGGGAACCACCGCATACAACGGGAAGGCGTCCAAAAAGTTGAACACAAGCACCACTCCAGGACCGGGCGAATACGTGTACGGAAACAAGGCCGACAAGGCCGACAAGGTCGGATTTTTTCCCAATGACACCAATACGCAGTATTCCAGTTATGCAAGTTACGACGCGAATTTGGACAATAGTGCCAAATTATTAGACCGCGAGTCCAAGGGGCTGGTTCAGCCCCAGCAACCAGCGCAACCGCAGCAACAGCAACCGCAGCAACAGCAACAGCAGCCACAGTAACAACATCTGCAATCAACCAATGCATTGACGAACATTGATTGATTGATTGATTTGATTTCTCTTAATGCTTGCGACTCTTTCGCACTTTGCGATTCTTTCGCACTTTGCGACTCTTTCGCACTTTGCGACTCTTTCGCCGTTTACCACCTTCGTTCGCATAAACCACGTCACTTTCAGATGGAACACTACGTGAAATGTTGTCATAAAATGCGGAAGAATTTTTGTGCATCATATCTGCCACAGTGAGATTGTGATTCCAATTTTCTTTTGGGTCCCAGTGCATGGGACGAAATTGTGATTCTTTATTCCAACTCGCGCTGGGGTCATAATGCACGAAGCCTGCAGGACGTGAAATGGTTCCTTTCCAAGTCTGTTTTTCAAGTAAATCATCGTATAATTTAACCATCGCATCATTTCCGATGCTATCATAATAGTCTCTTAATTCTCTCAATTTTTGAACGAGCACTTTGTTTTCGCGATTCATTCTTAGTATTAAATTGTTATATAATATCACTACAAAATAAAAAAATAAAAATATTTTTGTATTTTTGTCAACCCATTCAACCCACAACCACAATCTTACAAATACATGTTGACATTGGGACGGTCGGTGTCGCCTTTTTTGATGAGCTTGTCCACCACTTCTCGGCTCACGGTGTAAGGAAACGACACCTCCAACGACATTTCCTTGTCGTCAAACAACTGCGTGCCGGGGCGCATGAGGCGATACAGGTTCAACTTGGTGTAAATGATTTCTAAACAGCGCTTCAAATTGCGGACGCCCGCTTCCTTGTGCGTGCAATGTTCCACGATGTATTCCACGACTGAATCGGGAATCACGATGTCGCCCTCTGCGAAAGCAACTTCGGACCGTATGTGAGGAATCAGATGGTGCTGCGCAATGAACGTCTTGTCTTTGGCGCTGTATCCAGTCGTCCGAATTTTATACATGCGATCCAGCAGCACGGGATTCACGCGGCTCTCGTCATTGTAACTGAAGATGAACAAGCACTTGCTCAGGTCAAATGCCACCTCTGAAAAGTACTTGTCGTGGAATTGCGAATTCTGCGACGTGTCAGTAAGGTGCGTGAGGATGCCGACGATTTCTTCGCCCTTGGACGTCTCGCTGATCTTGTCCAGCTCGTCAAAGTAAATGACGGGATTGCTGGATTTGCATCGGATCAGAATGTCCACAATCTTGCCCCACACGCTGCCCTCGTATGTGTAGGAGTGTCCTTCCAGAAAGCTGCTGTCGGTGGCACCACCAAGTGCAATGAACGCAAAATCACGACCCAGGATCTTGCTGATGCCTTCCTTGACAAGCGACGTCTTTCCTGTGCCGGGCGGTCCGTGAATGGCAACCGCAGTGCCGATGGCGGAGGGGTTTGCGATCCATTGCCCGACCATCTGCATGATCTGCATTTTGGCGTCGTTCAGGCCATAGACTGCGGTGTCCAGACGATTTTTAGCGGAGGTCATGAACTCGTGGCATCGGTCCACCCCGTCGGAAATGGTGAGCGGCAGATTTTTGTTTTTGTTGAACGGGATCTGCATGAAGGCTTCCACCCAGTTCTTCAGCTTGCAGTATTCGCCGCAGCCGGGTTCCATGTACTGCAACATGCCAACTTTGCGAATTGCAACCGCTTTCATGTCGCGCGGGATGTCGGATTCCAGCAGAGTCAACTTGTAGGGCTTCTCAATTGCGGTCACCTTGGTGACTTCGTTCAATTCGTCAATGAGTGCGCGCTGCTGCTGGATTGTGAGATTCTTCTTGAAGTATTCCAGATCATTTGTGGAGTTCTTCTTGCGCAGCAACTTGCGGAACTTTTTGGAATTTGTGCGTTTCTGTTTGAAAGTCAGATCGTCCAACTCCTTCCTGATTTTCTCTTCTGATTGGTGGAGGGTTTTCAGCTGATTTGCCACAACGCGGTTGGTTTTGTCTTTGGCCAGCATGTCTTCGTATGTTGCGCGCAATGACTGCATCATTTTCATTTCATCCGTGTATTTCTTCTGCAGGGCTTCCAGTTCTGCCGTGTCTTCGTCGTCGTCGCTTTCTGATGACGAAGAGTAGTAGCTGTCGTCTTCATCATATTCATCATCGTATTCTTCGTCGTCATCCTCCCAATCGGCTTCTTCATCGTCGGTGTCTTCAGGGATGTAGTCTTCATCACTGTCATCGTCTTCGCGCGGGTCATGAATGGGTTCATGAATGCATTTTTTCTTGCCGAAATCTAGGCGCCTGGAAACATCCGAGCCAGGAATTTGAGCCTGGGGTTGGCCTTGGGGTTGGCCTTGGGGTTGGCCTTGGGGTTGGCCTTGGGGTTGGCCTTGCCCTTGACCTTTCTGTTTCGGTTCAACATGTATGATGATGTTGAAGTTTTGCTTCTCTTTATTTTTTTTTGCAGGAGCTGCTTTTTTGGGGGCCTTTGGTGTAGTTGTGGATGTGGCTGTCACATTGGCTGGTGGCGTGACTGGCGCACCATCAATTGCCGATGCCGAAAATGCATTGTCAATGATTGCTTGCGCGATTGCATCTTCGGGATTTGGTTTTGTGTGGATTGGAACAATGGCGTCTGCGGTTGCGGCTGCGCGGGTTGCCTTTGTCTTTTTTGCAGCGGTGGTTTCAAGCTGTTTCACCTTTTCGTTCATGTAGGTTGATGGGAACAAATCAGACAACAACCGATTCACTTCCAAACGATCGTATGCTGCATCCTTTTGTGTTTTTTTGCTTTTTGGGGTGGTGTCTTCTCCGACGGCAACAGTGGATACAGCGCCAGCTGGAGGAGCAGCTCCAATGGGTGCATGGTCACCCTCCGCGTCATTGTCGGTGCCATCGCTGTCTTGAAATGGTGGTTGCGGCGCATTGGGATCAGGGCCGGAAGTGTTGTTCTTATAAACTCGGGCGGCATCTTCTTGCTTCTTTCCTCTGGCGACTCTCTTCTTCGGTACGGTTGAAATGTTGATGGGCATTGGTTGCGTTGTATTGCTTGTTGCTTGTGGTGTAGTCATGCAATGTGTTTATATTTTATTTTTTGTTTTCAATTTTTTTGATAATCCAATCAATAAATCAATCTTGCATTTCATACATTTTCATTCATTTGTCATTGTTTTAATAAAAATTGATTGCAAAAACAATCTAAATATTATTTAGTAAGTATAAGGAGTATTCTATCATTTTTAAGACACACGACCGCATCCCGAAACAACAACAATGGCATCATCATCCAAACCCCGTGTATCAAAAATTGTCGGCATTCAGTTTAGCATGCTCTCCCCTGAAGAAATCCGAAAAGGATCGGTCACTGAAATTACGAGTCGCGACACGTATGTGGGGAACAAACCCGTAATTGGCGGTTTATTTTGCCCGTATATGGGGGTGTCCGAACCCGGCATGCTTTGCCCCACGGATGGTCTGGACTACATGAACACACCCGGTTATTTCGGCCGTATTGAATTGGCCGCGCCAGTGTTTTATTACCAGCATTTGGCCACCGTGCATAAGATTCTGCGATGCGTCTGCATCAAATGCAGTAAATTGCTCATCAGCAAGGATGAACACAAGCAAGCGTTGAAAATGCTGCCCGACGAGCGCTGGTCTTATGTGTTCGGCGTGGCGAGCAAGGTCAAGCGATGCGGTGATGACAACGAAGATGGATGTGGCTGTCTCATGCCCAAAAAAATCAGAAAAGAGAATTTGGCCACGTTGATTGCCGAGTGGGACAGCGACGGCATAAAAGGCATGTCCGAAGAAGACGCCAAAAAAATGAATATGTTGCTCACCCCGGACATTGTCCTCAAGATATTTCGCAGGATCAGCGACGACGACGTGTCGTTCATGGGGTTCAGTCCCGCATTTTCGCGCCCGGATTGGATGATTTGTCAGGTGCTGGCGGTTCCTCCGCCGGCGGTGCGTCCTTCCATCAAAATGGACGGCCAGCAGCGCAGCGAGGACGACCTCACGCACATCATCGTCAACATCGTCAAGGCAAACAAGACGCTGCAGGAGAAAATACGCGACGGCGCACAGGCCAACATTATCGCCGACTGGCACACGGTCCTGCAGTATTACTGCGCCACACTCGTGGACAACAACATTCCGGGTGCGGCACCTGTGGCCCAGCGTTCCGGGCGCCCCCTCAAGTCCATTAAGGAGCGTTTGAACGGCAAGGGCGGTCGCGTGCGTGGAAACCTCATGGGCAAGCGCGTTGACTTTTCGGCGCGTTCCGTCATCACGCCCGACCCCAATCTGTCCATTCGGGAGCTCGGCGTCCCGCTCAAAATTGCGAAGAACATCACGAAACCGGTTGTGGTGAACGACATGAACCGCCGCGTTCTCACCAAACTGGTGCGCAACGGGCCGGAGGAGTACCCCGGTGCGAAGATTCTGGAGCGCAAGGGCGGCGAGAACATTTCGCTGCGATATGCCGACCGCGACAACATCGTGCTTTACAATGGCGACATCGTGCACCGCCACATGATGGACGGCGACGGCGTGCTGTTCAACCGTCAGCCCACGCTGCACAGAATGAGTATGATGTGTCACATTGCGCGCATCATGCATCAGGGCGACACGTTTCGCATGAACGTCGGCGACACCAAGCCTTACAATGCCGATTTTGACGGCGATGAAATGAACATGCACATGCCACAGGACGAGGAGGCCGAGGCGGAGCTCAAGAACCTGGCAGCCGTGCCGTATCAAATCATCAGCCCGGCGAAAAATCAGTCAATTATCGGCATCTTCCAGGACTCGCTGCTGGGGTCGTACCGTTTGACCCGCCCCGGTGTGTCATTCACGCCGCGCGATGCCATGAACCTGTTGATGGCTTACAACGGCATCAATGAAGGGCTGTTTGCGTCTCACGCGGACCGCATCACCAGTTTCCAGATCCTGTCGCAGATCATGCCGGCATTCACCATGAAATACAAGACCAAGGGTTTCGGCGAAACCGACGACTTTGCGACCTCGCCCGGCGTGTTGGAAATAGTGGACGGCAAGTATTTGCGCGGGCAGCTGGACAAGGACGTGCTCGGCGGAGGCAGCAACGGGCTCATCACGCGCACCTGCAACGACTTCGGCAACATGGCGGCATCCGACTTCATTGACAACCTGCAGAACATCGTCACGGAGTACATGAAGACCAGCGCTTACAGTGTCGGCATCAGCGACTTGATTGCGAATCGCAGCACGAACGAGCAGATCGCGCAGTCCATCACTTCAAAGAAGAAGGAGGTGAAGAACCTGATTGACCAGACATATCTCGGCATCTTTGAAAATGTGACGGGGAACACCAACGAGGACGAGTTTGAGTTCCAGGTCACCAATATTTTGAACAAGGCCACACTTGATTCGGGCAAGATCGGGTTGAAGAGTCTGGACAAGGACAACCGATTTGTCACCATGGTCAAGGCGGGTTCCAAGGGCAGCGATTTGAACATTTCGCAGATGATTGCGTGTCTCGGACAGCAGCTCATTGACGGCAAGCGCATCCCCTACGGGTTTGAGAACCGCACGCTGCCGCACTTTACGAAATACGACGACTCGCCGGGGGCGCGCGGCTTCGTGGAGAACTCCTTCATTTCGGGGCTCACGCCGGAGGAGCTCTTCTTTCACGCCATGGGTGGTCGTGTGGGTCTCATTGACACCGCTGTGAAATCCGTTACATGGGAAACCCCTGTGATTGTCGTTGAAAACGATGAGCCCAAATACGTCAAAATTGGCGAATGGATTGACTCGCACATTACGTCGTCCCATGATGGTCGTGTTCAGCGCATGACGGAGCAAAACATGGAATATCTGGAGCTTGATCATCCCGTCAAGATCGTGACAATGGACTATGATGGCCATGTGTCTTGGGAAACGGTGAGTGCAGTAACGAGACACGACCCTGGAGAAAAATTATATAAAATCACTACTCATGCTGGGCGCTATGTCACCGTTACTGCAAACAAATCACTGCTGGTATGGAATGCAGAACTGGGTCAGTTTCGCGAGAAATACACAGATGAAATCAAGGTTGGCGATTTCGTGCCAGTTGCGAAGCATGTGCGCGATTTGAAGAGTGGTGTTGGAATTGACGAAATTCAAATGACGAAATATTTCCCAAAGAGTGAATTCATTTACGGAAGCGAAGTGAAAACGGCAATTGAAATGATGAATGAAGGCATGCAAGATAGGAAGAAAATCCCGTCAAATTGGTGGGATGAAAACAACAACACTGCATTCACCTTGCCATTTGACAGCAAGGCCAGATTGCAGCGTGCGATTGTTCGTTCAAAAATTGATGAATTGTCCGCCAATGGCGTGTATCCCCCAAGTGGCTCGCGCCAATGGGGAATTGTTCCAGAAACATTTGAACTGAATTATGAAAATGGAACATTCATTGGATTGTTCATTGCGGAAGGAAACATCAATGGGGCAAACATATACATAACAAACAATGACTCAAACATTCGCGAATTCGTGAAAACATGGTTTGTAAAATACAACATAAAATGCAAAGAGGATATCAGAAAGAACAATGCAAATGGAACAACTTCCACAGTGGTTGGAACCTCATGCATATTGGCAAAATTCATAACGCAACTGGTTGGACATGGCGCCGATTCCAAGCACGTTCCAAATGAAGCATACGTTTCAAACATAGAATTCGTCAAAGGAATTATCAGTGGATACATTTCCGGGGATGGACATGTTTCAAGGAACTCAATTGAAAGTTCATCATGCAGTCAGAGATTGACCGAAGACATTGCGTTCTTGTGTTCCCGCATTGGAGTTCACGCTCGCGTCTTCAAAAGTCAGCTCAAGCGCAACAACTTTGGAACAAAAAATATCAAGCCCTCTTACAGACTATCCATCCGTTCAACTAACGGCCAGCTGTTTGCCGAGCAGATTTACTTGTTGCATGACCAGAAAAATGATCGTCTCAAATCCATTCGTTGGACTTCCGCGTTGAACAAGGTGCAACAGCACAACGACGTGGTTCTGGATGCAATTGTCAGCATTGAATCCGTTGACCCCGTGCTTCATCCCAAGATGTATGATTTGACCATTCCCACCACGCTCAACTTTGGTCTGGCGAATGGACTCCAAGTGCGCGATACGTCTTCCACTGGATATATCCAGCGCCGACTCATCAAAGGCATGGAGGATTTGAAGATTGAGTACGACATGACGGTGCGCAACAACAAAGGCCGCGTCATTCAGTTCAGCTACGGCGAAGACGGCATTGACCCCGTCAAAGTGGAGAGCCAGATCATGCCGCTGGTGAATCTGGGTCTGGACGAGATTTACGCGCACTACCACATGCCGAGCAGCGACCCGAAGGACGTGGTGTTCACGGCGGCATTCACCAAGGGCGTCATTTCGCGCATGAAGAAGCAGAAAGCCGAGAACGATGCCAAATGCAAGCACTGGATTGATTTCATGATTGAGCAGCGCGAGACTATAATTCAGCGCGTGTTTCGTAATAAGAACAATGATCGCGTGTTCCTGCCAGTGGCATTCGCCCACACCATCAACAATGTCAAGGGCCTGCAGCAAATCAACAACAACTCCATTGTGGACATCACGCCGCTGGAGGCGTTTGCCATGATTGAGGCGGCATACAAGCGTCTGGAAAGCATGCATTATTGCGCGCCCACCGAGCTGTTCAAGGCCATGTACTTCTACTATCTGTCGCCGAAGGACTTGCTCATGGTGAAGCGCTTCAACAAAAAGGCGCTGTCCATACTTTTGGAAATGATCGTGCTGAAATACAAGGGATCGCTCATTGCGCCGGGCGAAATGGTGGGCATGATCAGCGCACAGAGCATTGGTGAGCCCACCACGCAGCTCACCCTTAATACATTTCACACTGCAGGCAGCGGTGTTGCCATGAAGGCGAACGTGACGCGCGGTGTGCCCCGCATTGAGGAGCTGCTGTCCATCACCGAGAACCCGAAGAACTCGTCGCTCACCATTTATCTGAAGAAGGACGAGGAGACCGACTGCGAGCGCGCCAAGGAGCTGATTGCGCAGATTGAGCTCACGCAGCTGAGCGAGCTGGTGGAAAGCGTGTCCATATGCTTTGACCCCGACGACATGAACACGCTGATTCAGGAGGACCGCAGCACGATGTTGCAATACTACGAGTATCAGCGCCTGTTGCAAGAGTGCGCGGGCATAGATGCGCCTGATGCCGAGGCCGACCCCAATGATGCGGCGCGTTCCAAGTGGATCATCCGGATGGTCATGAGTCGTGAGGCCATGTTGGACAAGCGCATCACCATGGACGACGTGCACTTCGCCATTAAGAATAGCCACGGCGACGACGTGAGCTGCATTTACGCGGACTACAATGCTGAGAAGCTGGTGTTCCGTCTGCGCATGAACAACATCAACGGCAAGAAACCGCTGAAGCCGAAGGAGAACCCGTTGGACCAGTCGGACAAGATTTACCTGCTGAAGGCGTTCCAGGACCAGCTGTTGAACAACATCGTGCTGCGCGGCCTGAAAAACATCAGCAAGGTCACTCTGCGCAAGCTCATGGACACGCTGCACAAGGAGGACGGCGCGTATGTCAAGAAGGAGACGTGGGTTCTGGATACGAAGGGGACCAACTTGATGGACGTTCTGGCGCTGGACTACATTGACGTGAATCGCACGATCAGCGACGACATTCAGGAGATTCGCAGCGTGCTAGGGATTGAGGCGGCCCGCGAGGCGCTGCTGTCCGAGATGACGGGCGTGTTTGAGAACGACGGCACTTATATCAATTACCATCACTTGAGCCTGCTGTGCGACCGCATGACGGCGAGTTCCGGCATGGTGTCCATTTTCAGGCACGGCATCAACAATGACAACATTGGCCCCATTGCCAAGGCGTCGTTTGAGGAGACGCCGGAGATGTTTTTGAAGGCGGCGCGCCATGCGGAGCTGGACCAAATGCGCGGCATTTCGGCGAACGTGATGTGCGGGCAGGAGGGTTACTACGGCACCAGCAGTTTCCAGGTCATGCTGGACCTGCCGCAGATGATCGCCAAGATGGAGGACGTGGCGTTCCAGGCGCAGAACGAGCAGGAGGAGATTGCGGAGGCGATGGGCTCTGCTGCGATGGACACGAGCGCGTGTGCGTTTGAGAAGTTGACGATTGAGTCCAATGTGGGCAGCATCCAGAAGGTGGATCTGGGTCATGGTGCGGACAATTACAATGTCGGGTTTTAGACGATGCATTTGTTATGGTTGTATACAATGTATAAATATAGTATAGCATAAAAAAATATTTTTTTTATGCGTATAATAAATAGAATTCACGCCATATCTGCAAAATTCAAATGCAAAATGTCAATTTACACAATTTGGCGCAGCTTCCAATCCAACAAATTATTGCAAGGTTGGTCGCTGATCATATTGTTATTTTTGGGGAGTATCATGATGCGGATTATCAAACTTTAGTTGCCGCGTTTGCACGATTGAATCAGGATGTCAATCAGTTTAATGACGAACGTTTGGAAGAGCTGAGAGAATTCATTGATTATGGAATTCTAACGATTGCTCGCAGGTATAACGATGGTTACGAAATTCATCCAGGAACAATGAACATTCTGATTATGGCGATTCAAGTGTTCAACCGAGCGGACGGACATCATCCTTATCAATTTGGAGTTGAATTCATTGAAGACATCTCACCCGAAACAGAGGAATTCATGGAGGAAATCGTGCAGCCAATCACGCGAAATCTGCGGCTGTTTGCCCTGCATCGTGCGCCATGGGCATTGGGACGTGAAGCACCCGAAGAAGATCCAGGAGCTGAAACACGCATTGCTCGGACACCGGCTGAATTTGGAGCCATGGCGGCTGAATTTAGAGCCATGAACGGTCTTGAAATGGACACAGAATGTCCCGTTTGCATGGAAGAATTTGTTGAACGGTCCGCTAAGGGAAGATCTCCAGTTTTTATGCCAGTAGTTGTTCACAAAGATGTAAAGGGAAAATGGTTTCATCCCATGCACACCGTGTGCATAAATGACATGAAAAAAAAGGAGTGTCCCATGTGTCGTGCAAAAGTAATATGGCCTAAAATGAAGGCAACCCGAAAAACGCGTCGTCCAAATAGCAGCCCCACCAGAAGGCGCAGCAGTGCAAAGCGTAGCAGTGCAAAGCGTAGCAGTGCAAAGCGTAGCAGTGCAAAGCGTAGCAGTGCAAAGCGTAGCAGTGCAAAGCGTAGCAGTCCTGGTCGCAGCCTTAAGAGGAGAAGCGCTGATTTTTAAACTTCAAACTAATGATAAAAATATATATATATCATTAATTTATAAACCCAAAATGGATAAACAAAAACAAAAACGAGAGCATTCCCGAAAAATGGATGCGTTGGTGGTTGGATGCGCGCTCGGAACGGGGTGCGACGAAGCCGAGTTGGTGCGTTTAGCAATAGAACACGCGCATGAATTTCGTTGTCCGTATGCACTGGCAGACGTTCACCTGCGAACGATGGAAACACGTGAAGAGCGGGATGCGGCCATGCAGATGGAAGCCAAAATAAATAAAGTCATCGCCAAAACAATCCAACGGGAGCGACCGATTGGGGCAATGAGTCAGCGCGCAATGGAGAGATTTTCAATGCAACCGACCCCGAATCTACGGACTATAATGCGCCCCTGCAAATGCACGGGGCCAACACAATCCCCAAATTGCCGGTTGCAGCCGGCGTTTTGCAAAACCGCCATGCATACTTTGTCAAGAACGGTTCCGCGCACACCAAATAAAGCATCACCAAAGAAGTCGCCAAAGAAGTCGCCAAAGAAGTCGCCAAAGAAGTCGCCAAGGACATCATCGCCTAAAACCAAAAAATCTCCATCCAAAATGGGAGGCAAACCTAAATCCAAATCATGCAAACGGCGATCGTAACTGATTATAATTAGTTAATGAAATATGTATAAATATAAGTATTTATACATTTGTATCATACCTCATATCCATACCATTGCATGAATTCATCTCATCCAATCCAACTATCAAAATCTGAGATATTTGATTATGTGATAAACATATTGCATGGATATCAACATTATGTTAGATTTAATGCGAGAAAAACAAAAGATAAATTCATTGCCCACGTTTGGAAATGTTACACTGATTTCAACAACAAAACACTTCAAGAACAAATTAAATACGTAGAAGAAGAATTATATTGGAGGGATGATGAATTCACTCCAACCATGTGTCCCATCCGCCGAATGGAGTTGTGTTTATTTTATGAGACATGGGAACACGTCAATTACGACTCCGTTGCCGGTTGCTGGCGGGCCACTATCCCATCATGGGCCATTTTTAACGACGACCTTCAATCAAAAAATCACTGGTTAATCCGCGCCGACGATGGCCATAATTTAATGAACAGCGTTCAGCACAAGACATGGGGCATGAAAGAAACAAAATCAACAAAAGGGTTTGATTATCTTGTCAAACCAGGAGACATATTATGGTTTATATTGAGTGGAAACAATGGAAAAGTCATAGCGTTTGCTGAATATGTAAGTCACAATGGGCGAACCAAGACGAACGAAGAATTCGGTTGGGAAAAACCGGCAACCAATGGCAATGAAGAATGGAACATAGAAGTAAATTACACAGATTTTACAAATGTTGAAACTGACAATCATTTCACTCGCATAAAGGGACAAAGCGTAAACATACGAATGTATAACCAAGAAAAAGAAAATTGCAAAATAGATTTACCATGCATTTATGCTAAATATAAATTTCCATGAAAACACCACGTGTCTAAAACCAGTTGCCACTCATGCCGTCAATGACGGTTTCCGCTCCGTGAAACACGGTTTCGGCGCCGTTCACAATGGCACCGCCATACTGGTGGTGGCGAATGTCCTCCACCGTGGTAATACCGTGGCTGAGCGCTTCAGCGCCGTTGCTAATGGCACCGCCGCCAGCAATGCGGCCAATGACGTCAAGGCCGTGCTCAACTTCGGGAGCAGTGATGTGAATGTGAGGAATGTGAAAGTGCATTTTATTGAATTGGGTTATAATACAATTCAATATTTTATTTTAAATCATTTTTTACATTCAGTTCTTAATTATTCCCCTTCTTCTTCATCGGCGGCGGCAGCAGCAGCCTTTAATCCAATGCGTTTTTTCACTACGGGCACGTAGTCCGCAATGAAGTCCGCAACCGAACCAATGCCAACGTTTAGTTGTTTTGCCACTTGTTCCACAAACTCTGGATTGCATTGACTCAGAGGGAATTTCATTTCATTTTCACCGGTTCGGACGATGCTGTACATGGGAGCAACATCTCGGCTGCGCCCCATCGTCATGACGTAATAAAATGCGGCGTTTGTTTCATCGGTCTCGGGAGCATGATACAGCACAAGCACCGGCTGTTTATTTTCAATCAAGGGGTGATGCGGTTGGGCTGCAAACAGCACGATCGGAATGTGGAAATGCTGAGCCAGTATCCACAAGTCTAAATGCGTCATGTAATGGAATGAGTTCATAATGAAATCCTGCGCATTGGTGGCCAGCACGCGGCGATTGGCAGTTAAGTGCTTGTAATAGTTCATCATTTGCACTTTGTGCGTGCCCATGAGTTCGGCATATTTTCGCACCAGCATGTCTTTCAGTTCATGCACGGTCATGTCATCATACTCTGCATTTTTCTCTTTCATAATGGCGACGAATGCTTCAAACGTGCACTCCCCCGCGATGTTTTCAAATGTGAGCAGTTTCATTGTTTTGGGGAAATAATGCGCCGCGGATCCTGCCAGTGGTTTAATTGCAACTGGGGCGCATAAATTGCGCCCAGCAGCAGCAGCAGCAGCAGCAGCAGCAGCAGCCGCAGCCGCTTGAGGTGATTCTTCCCTTATTTCTGCTACAGCACCAACTCCGATGTTAGAAGGAGCAACAATGTAACTGCTGGACGGAACTTCGCCGGGGTTCAGTTCCGGATTTGCAGTGTCAAACGTGTTGTATCGCGCAAATCGGTTGATTGTCCCGGCGCCGGGTTCCAGATGGTCAAAATAATGTTCCAATTGCGAATGCAGCAAAATGATTTCGTCATGGTTCAAATCATAGGGCATCGGCATGAGGGAGGTGAATGTGGACGAGGACGACAGGAGGAACCGACGAATGCGCGTGTATCGCAGCAGTTCATCGGCCAATTTGCCGTAATAAAAAGTGCGGTTGTCCATTCCATTGATCAGGTTTTTGAGCGGGAAAATGATGCTGCATTCTCCGACCGGATTCACGGCGCGCATGCACATTTTTGGGCCGTGCTCAATCCGGTTGTCGGCTGTAATGCACCGCATGAATGCAGTGGAGCTGGGTTTGAACGCGTCCAGCGCGGCAGCAGACATGTCCGCAAATTGAATCAACGGGTTGCTTATCTCTCGGCATATCCGCATGATTTCGCGAATTTTGTGGTTGTAACTGTTTGCAGGCTGTGAGTTTACGTCTTTGACAATGTCTTCAATCCGTTTCTTTTGCGCCATGTTCTTTATGCCGTTGATCATGATGCGCATGGAATTGCGAAACAGTTCATACATTTCGGTTTCCAATTGAATGTGTCGCACGTATTTCACCCGGTCTGCATCTTCCCTGGATCCCGTTTGCACTTCTGCATCCGCGTCATTGGGGTTCGTCATATATGCAATGCTCTCCAGTGATTTCACTCCATTGGGCGGAGGCGGAATTCGTGGTTCTTCAATGTATGGATGGATTTCCACAAACTGGTTAGTTTCCGTCATGATTCCAATGAGGTGGCCGTCATCAATGACTTTGATGCGCGGCAGGCACGGAATCTTCGCTTTCGTTTCTTTGCTCACGAATGCGAGGAACCCCAGCGTATTTTCGTATGAACTCCAAATGTCGGGATCGTCCATCATGACCAGATCCATGTCCATCTCCACCATCTTCGGGTCCAACGGCGATGCCGCCGTCATTATGATTCCAGAGTGCGATCCATCGGATGTCCGTTTTTCAACCTCAAGCCCAATGACTTTGGAATCGTAATTCAGAACCAGCCGATTTACAGTAAATTTCTCTTTTGTCAGAATGGACATCGCCTCTGCGGCCGAGATGTTGTATTTGAAATTGTAGGTTTTAATGCTCGGCACATTGACCGGTTTGCACCCCGGCAGAATGTGGTCTTTGATTAGATCTATCATGACCTTCAGGTTGGGCATGAGGCTGGAAGCAATTATGCTGAATGATTTCTTTATGTCGGATTTCTTTGCGTTATCATTGTCTGTGAATTGAAAAATGGGTTCGTAATAGTTGTACTGTTTTATCAATATGACGGTCATTTTGTGCGCGTCAAAAAGGTTGTTGGAATAGTGGTTGGAGGGACACACGATGTTGAGCGCGTCGCTGTTGTCGTCTTTTGGAATCTCCAGGATGATCAGGTTGAACCCCACTTTTTGCGTATTAAATATTTTGGGATTAAACGTGGTGAAAATGTCCCACATGTAGGTGTGGTCAATTACAGTGTCATCGCTTAAAAGGAACTTCCTGAAATTATCGTACGCATTGATGGTGTTGCTCATAGTGGCTTCAATCCTTTCCTGCGTTTTTGCGGTTTTGCCCTTTGCGCTCGCTTTCATTTTCTGCACGTATTTGGTCTTGCTGTATATGGACAGGGATGCATGGACTTCCACGTCTTGTCCGGGGGCGGGTTTGAAGGCATCCACCAGCGTGCCGTTTTGATACGTTAAAAACGAGTCCAGCGTGATTCCGTCCAAAATGATTCGTTTCATTTCTGGGATGCTTTTTGGGTGAGCGTCCTGTCTGAGGGCGGCCATGCACGCAATGAACGACTGCAGTTCGCTTAGACGACCCATTGTATCCTGGTCCCATTCCTGCACCCCGTGCCGCAACAAGCACGCAACATTCTTCTTCAGAGATTTGTTTGTCTGGCTCACCTGACACGTGCTGTTGTCGTAGTTCAAAAATCGTTGCACGGGTTGCGGCAAATATCCGCGACGACCCAACGGAATCGGAAATTTATCCGGGCCCACAATGTAATCATCCGGGGCCTTTTGTTGTTGTGGTTGCGGCGGTTGTGGTTGCGGCGGCGGTTGTTCCATGGCTGGTGCTGCGACTGATTGTTCCATGGCTGGTGCTGCAACTGATTGTTCCATGGCTGGTGCTGCGACTGATTGTTCCATGGCTGGTGCCGCGACTGATTGTTCCATGGCTGGTGCTGCTTGCGCTGGCTCTTTTTGTCCCTTTGCCGTGCGCAGCTTGTCTTCACACACTTTCAAATCGGCAAACTGTTGTTTTTTTTTGAAACAGCAGGGGACGCACAATCCATCCGGGTGCACGCTGGCATTCAAAAATCCGGGGTAATGCTGAATGTAGCCTTTTGCGCCCATGTGCTCCTTGCCATAATCATTGAATTCAAATATGTATTTGTCCTGGGTTACTTCTTTGTCTTTTTTGCCGATTACATGCGATTCCAATTTCTTATCTTTCACTTCTTGTTCCGTCATGGGTCGCCGGTCTTTGAAACTCCAGTACCTCGGACACATGTAATAGTACTTGTTGTCGGGGTCCGATCCGTATTCCAGCGCGTCCTTCAACATGGGTCGCATTTCGGGATCGGCATGAAGCTCATCATATTCCCGCTTGGACAGCACCACCGGCTGCCGTTTAATATTTGACTGGCAGTTGGTGGAATACGTGTCATAATTCCCCGTTTTTTTGGAGAGAAACAGGATGGGCTCGCTCTTTTGCAGCTTGTGTTCAAACGGGTTCGGATTTTTCAAAGACTGGGGCGCATAAGCAGCGGTTACCACTGAATCTGACCCGACAGAATCTGAATCAGACTCGGATTCAGCAGCGGCAGCAGCAGCAGCTTTTTTAGGTGCGCCACCGGCCTGTTCGTTGTCGCTTCCTTCGCCATCGCTTTCGTCATCATCACCCATCATCATATCCATCTGGGCATACACGTCCGCTTCGTTTCCTGCTCCCGCGCCTGCTTCCCCTTCTTCAAAACCCAGCCCCTCCGCTTCGCGTTCCAGCGCCCGTTCCAATGCAACCCGGTCTTCAAACGACAGGTCCGCCACAAATGCATCCCCCGCCGCTTCTGCAATCAATTCATTGACTTCGGTCATCTTGCGCCCAGATCGCTTGGAACACAGGCTCTCCAGAACGGGCAACGGCACACTCGTGGTTCTCGCGCCTTTGCTTTTCCCATACATTGAAATCCGGATTATGGCGTCCAAATAAATTTCCAGCAGGCGGATATACCACACGCTGGTGATGTCGCTGATTTCTATATGCAGTTCCGTGTTTTCGCGGCGCACAACGGTCAAAAAACCGGGTTGCTTAGTCCGCGTTCGGATGCGTCGGTGCGCGCTCTCCATGACCTGTTCTGCCATGCGATAATCCTCAACCCGCTTCATTGCTGCTTCTTCCGTCTTGACCAACCGATTTTTAACGAGGCCATCCACGATGCTGCCAATCGGGGCGTCTTTGCGCATGCGCTCCGAAATGTACGCTTCCGCTCCGAATCGTTCATCATAATTGGACACGCGTTTGTAGCGCATGCTGAGCTCGGCATCGGTTTCGTTGATAACCGTGAAAACGGCCGACATGCAGCCCATGATGCCCTGCGCCCGAATCATCGGCGTGTTCATCAAATATGCGGCATACCCAATGTCCACTATTTCCACGGTGGGAACGGCAATGCTGCAGAACAGTTCAATGCTGTTGCCGCTGGTGGTCTGCAGGAACCCGCGCGCTTCATCCAGAAGCGGATTCAGGCACTCGCGCAACACGCGGTCGGCCGCATTTTCATACGGAGTACCATAATGCAGTGCTTGGCGAAAATGCGCTTTGACGTGCACGTTGGCTTCCGAGTCAAATTCGCACACCACTTCGCACACGAAGCCGTCGTGATAATGTTCCATGTATGCCGCAACTCGCCGACGTTTGCCGATCTCGCCGTCCAGACGCGTGATTTTGGATTTGGTCAACGCGGGAATTCGGTTCCCGTTTTTGGCAACGCCCGGTGCATACATGCGATACACCTTCTCTCGCTGGCCTTGCGGGTTGTATTTAATGAGCGGCGTGCTCTGCGCGCTGTGCAGCACTTTGAACAGACTGTCCAGCGGCATTGCGAACCGCACAATCGGTCGCATGATGAAATGCAACGACTTAATCCCGCGTTCGGCGTATTGCAGCTCGGCGGGATTTTGCCTGCCATCATACACCCGATACAGCACATCCACGGCCTCAGCGTGCGCGATGAATGCTGCGTCAATCAGCTCACGCGTGCTGTCCAGCAGTTCCTGCTTTCGTTCTGCCAGCTGCTCGCGCGACGCAATTCCCTTTTCTTGCAAATATGGATAATACAGCCTTATTAACTCGGCATCGGTGGCAGAAGCACTGGCGCGTTCATTGGCAATCAAGACATCGGCCGCGCAGCACGCGTAGATCACGTGCTCGTGAATGTCGCCGCAGTCTAGCAGCACTGTTTTGTCATTGGTTATTACCAAATTGTGGTGCTCTTTTTTAAGGAAAGGGTCCATTACGGGCTGGAACGGATCTGCGGGCATGGGATAATCGTATTGCAGGGTTTCCCCCAGCGGCACCTCCATGAGCAGGTTCTCGCTGGCCTGAACGGCTAACAGGAATTCGGACAACTCGTCCGTTGTGTAGTCGGGTTTATCTGCTTGGGGCCTTATGCTCTTGCACAGCTGTTCGGCAATGTCCGGACTCTTCAAATTTTGGCACAGCGTTATCAGCCGGTCGCGCGAAATGGGGACCCGATTCCCGCAGGTTAGCAGTTGAACTGTGCGTTCAATCGTCAAAAACGGCTGCACTCTGGTAAACAGATACAGCTCGTCGTATGACACCGATGGCAGTTCAACCAGTATTTTGCGCTTAATGGTTTCTATGGTGTCGTCGGGGTGTATGTGCTGGCTGGAGTATTTAATATAATCGCTGGGCGGCATGTCTTCTTCCGCGGGTCCAAACACTATGAGTTTTTGTTGTCCCATGACATTGACCTTATAAATCGGATTCGCATAATTTTTAGGATCCATTCTGCAAATTATATAATTATTGATATTATATATATTATATAATGGTGACATTTGTCATTAAATGTTTTTAAATATAAACAATTTGCAATGTAATAAATCAGTCGGCTCAATAAATCATGGTGCTGACATTCAAACTCATCGTGGCCATGTGCTCGGATGGCGGCATTGGATACAACGGCCAGCTGCCGTGGCCGCACTGCAAAGCTGACATGGCTCATTTTGCCAAGCGAACCACGGGCGCAGGCAACAACGCGGTCATCATGGGGAAAAACACGTGGGACAGCATTCCTGCCCATGTTCACCCGTTGCGCAGAAGGGCCAACCTCATTCTCTCATCGCATGCACCGCCTCCATCCAACAATGATTCAGGTTTGGAACATTGGTTCTCTTCCATGCCAGACCTATTTGCGCATTTAGAATCAGACTCTGCCAAATACGACGAGATATGGATCATTGGGGGCGCCAGCATTTACGAACAGTTTTTGACCATGCATGCAACCAATGACATCATCATTGATGAGATGTGCATTACGCGAATAGAGGGCGCGCATGCGTGCGACACATTCTTTCCTTCAAATTCAAATGCATCCACGTCCACCATTAAAACAACGAGTCCCCGGTTTGTGTAATTTATTATATACATTCAATGTATAAACTGAATACGAACACGCGCAGATAAATGCCGTTGTTTGGTAGTGCTACACCTGCCACGGCGTCATTGAATGCAAATTATTTCATGGCATGGTGGTCGGCGGTTTATGCACGTTTAGCATATTTGAACCCTCAACAATTTTTAGGAAGGTACACTGAAATATACGGGGATGGAACAACCGGCAGCGGTGAATTGCCAACGGCGGAGGTGCTGGGCATGATAAATAAACAGGCAACCACCAAAGGAATTGCTGGATTGCTGGATGACGAAACCATGTTGCAACTGGTTGGTAATTTTAAACCAGGTCAGAAACGCTGGGGACTGAATGTGGTTGAAGTCGCTGGAATCAATGCAACACCTCCCAAGGCAAGCATGTTGACACTTGATTGCATAACAAATTATGACTCAACGACTGGCCAAGCGACGGATGCTTATGGAAATTTTGACCAGGTTGCATCTTGGGCTGAAAAAGTGAACATTGCATTGGGTGAGCGCAGAAGAATAGCCGAAGATAAAAAAAATCCGGCTACAACCACTCCCGAAATGTTAAATTGCGCCCCGGCGCTTGTGCTGAAGGACAATCCGCAACTCGTGTTTCGCGCTATTTCGGATTCAAATTATGGAACCATCTACGTGTTCGGCGACAAACGCGCTCCAAATTTGGTGTGGATTGTGTTTCGGGGAACGGCAAATGCAAAATCGGCGCTTGCATATTCCCGTCCCAGTTCATTGACCCCTACTAAACTGGTTGATTTTTTTGGAACCATAGATGCCGGATTGATTGGAATTTTCAAAATATTGCAGGAACAAATTCATGTTATCGTTCAAATGGCAATTGATGTTGCGCATGAATTAAACGGCGCAAACATAATCGCGCCAGGTTCCATGAAACTGCTCACAACGGGTCATTCGCTGGGTGGAGCAATGGCCACCGCATTTGCGGGCGAATACGTCCAACAAATTTCGCCCAATTTGGCGAGCATCGCTGGTGCAACCATATTTGATGTCAGCATTGGATGCTATTCACTGGCATCTCCCCGCGTGTTTGGACCCAAAGAGGCCGCCCTGTTTTGTTGCTTAACACAAGCGACCGATCTGTGCCAAAAAGACCCGGCTGCATCCAATTATGTTACGACCGATACAAACGTTAAAGGCAGAATATCTTATTTGCGCGTCGTCACTACGCTTGATTTGGTCACTGCATTGCCCAAAGGTGGGTATGAACACCCGTGTTCCGAATTCACCGACGGAGAACGCGACGCAATAACAATGGACTGTGATGTGGATGCAACCAAATTCATTACAAATAAAGTTTCCACGCGATGCTTGAATCCGACGCACAAACGCCCGGCCATGACCGCCGATTTTTCAAAGGCGCCCGTGTGCACCAACCTGCGCAAAAAATCATGGAGCGTGTCTTCCATGTTGTATCATTTGACGTATTGCGGGATCATGTTTGCGGGCGGGGTTGACATGACTTCTGCCCTTTCATTGGATGTGGAACGATTGCAAGCGGCTGACATCAACGCCGCGGCAGTTGACCCCATCGCCCTCAAAATTAAAGCAAATGACACCATGATGCGGGTGCTGTGGTATAGAATGAATGACACACCTGTGTCAAAATGTGCATTTTTTGATTTGGCTCCATTTCGCGTGAATGAAACGATGGCTGGGGGAGGATTTATGGACAGATTTAAACCCAAACCCGCTGCTGCTACTCCAGCCGCACCCGTCAGTGCCACTAATCCAGTCAAACCGAGCGGATTTGGGGGGCTGTTTAAAAAAACCCCTGCGCCCACTGCCACTGCTTCACCTGCTTCACCTGCTTCACCTGCTTCACCCGCAGATGCTTCATTGCTCTTGGAAGATTCTAGGATGACATCCGCATTTATAACAAAATTTAAAACAGACGTTGCAAATAATGCCAAATATGATTATCCCATATTGGATGCTAATTTTAAGCCTCCGATTTTATACAAAGGAACCAATGACAAAGGAACTTTCAATTATATATACCAGTTACCATCAACCGTCACCGCCACACAATATAGGTTGTTTTTTGGAAAAAATGCGCCACCGCCGCCTGCTCCTAGAGCAACTGACGCCGCTGGTAGTCCAGTTTTAACACCGGATGAAACTGCTATATTGAATAATCACAATGCCATTGTATCCAATGCGATTGCAACGACTGCACCAACCCCTGTAACTACACCAACACCTGTTCCTGTAACTACACCAACACCCACACCTGTTCCTGCTGCTCTTGTGACAGGTGGAAGACGCACTCGCCGCGGCAATTCGCCAAAAAGTTGCAAGCACATAAAAGGCAAAAAGGGCAATAACAATAAGGCATCAATCTCTCGCCGCAAATGCAACAAAAGGCATACGAAACGGCAGTAAATTGCAATGCACTAAAATAATCTTTTTAAAGCGACCCAAAATGCTTCACTCAACATTTATATTAGATATTAAACACACGTATTATCAAATTGAGCGTCAATTAGTCCTAATTTTACTGGTGCTATACTATAATTTGAGTTGTAGGCAGGATTAGAAGTAATAACTCCTGTATTGTCAACCCATTCATTAGGATTACAAACTACCCACCAATAATTTCCTGCTGAACTATCATTCTCATTACAATAAATCGTTGTAGCAGGAAACGACGATGTGACAATAAAATTATTACCACTTCCAATTTGATTATTTACATACCCAACATTCTGTGCACTAGCAGTTCCAGCGTAAAAGTTATACCCTCCGTAAGTAGGATTTTCTAATGAAGTTCCGTAAATGATAGACACCGTAACACCTGCGTCAAATCCAACAAGATTGGCGATAGTAAAATTAAATCCAGCAACAACTCCAAATGGAAAAGTATTACAACTATCTGCTGGAATTGGATTACCACTCCCATACGAAGAGTATGCGGTAATAGTTCTTTGTATTATAACAAAAATACCACTCGTGATAGTTCCTGTATAACTACCTGTTCCAGTCACAGATACTTGGGCGATTTGTCCTGACTGAGATATTGTTGAAGGAATAGAACTTGTATAAGTCGCACCAGCAGGAGAAACAGAAAAAACCCTAAAATCATATCCAGTTCCGTCATAAGTAACACCTATTCCACCAGCAGGAATAGGAAACCAATTATCGCCATCGTTTGAATATTCAAACACGGCAGAAGTAAGAGGAGTTGGTGAAGAAGAACCCCTATTTTGAGCGTTTAACAAAGCACTAAACATTATATAATATATAATATACTGATATATCTATATATTTTTTAACTATAAGCAGAACCATCAATTATATATCTCGTTCCGTCAAAAGTGATAGAATGAGTTGTTTATTCAACAGTCTCTCGCATTTCATTCCGCAAACTGATCCGCAGGCCATTCGCCAACAAATTTGCGATTACCTGCAGGCCAATTCGCCGATCATTGACGGCATGGACACGCGCGACGTGCTGCAACTGGATTCTTCATCGGACCAATACATCGGCGCCATGCGCAAATTATCCACCTGGGGTGGCGCCATTGAGATTCAAGCCGCGTGCAACATTTGGAACGCGCGCATCATGGTGCACGACATCCGAATGGGCCATGGCCACGGGCAACCCATTGAGTTCTTGCCGGTTGCAACCATCACACCCGATAAAACATTTGAACTGGAATGGAGCGGCGGGCACTACGAGCCTATAAGATGCGAAGCATCTACGAATCAAAATACGGATTGTCATTGATTTCAATGCCGCAATACTGTTTCGGCTCGTTTTTGTAATCTACTGGCGTGTAAATTTTAATTTCGGCTGCATTTTGAAGCAGGAACTTGAAGTTTTTCCAGAATTCGTCCTTGTGCCCGATGCTGGCCGTCATGATGTGCGCCATTTCGTGCAGCGCGATGAACATGAGCGTGTTGGAGTCAATGAGATTGGTCCCCGTCTTGGTGGTGTTCAAGCAGAACGCCAGCTTCTCGCCCTTGTTCTCGCTGTAAGCAGTGTATTCGCTCGTGGGCAGTGTTTCACACACTTGTTGCGGGTCAAACCCGGATACCAGGCGCCGCACGTTGTCCTGGTCAGGATACGTTTTCCCCATGTGCTCCACCATTTTCTTCATATTGACGGTGCACTGCGCCAGCAAATCGGCTGCCAAAACCAGTTTGGCGCGCTCGCGCACGCAGTACTTGTTGCCATCCACATCGGAAACCACGCAATTCAGCTGGAACGCATCCGAGCTTTGATACACTCGGAAACAAATGATGGCAATTAGTGCAATCAGAACGTAGCCTAAAATGTTAAAATTCATGGGGGTTTGAGTTTTATGTGTTAATATGGTTATTTTCCACTTACAATACTGTTGTTATTTTATAATTTTCATCATTTTCACCCATTTTCATTTTAAAAATTTTAACACTTGATGAATTTGTATGTTATTCCACACTCGTCATTGGTTTCCCATACGCCGCATATTTTGAGCATGAGCTGATTCCCATTTGCGTTTGCAATCGCATTGGCACCGCTCGCAGTCGCATCGTTTGACCCGGAATGATCATTCACGTATGCTTTGATGCACCCGCTGTTCAATTGGTCGGTTAGCGAATGGATGCATCGGCGCGCACTTCCCAGCACCGAGTCCACATATTTATTTATAATTTTGAATTCAATCGCGTGCAATTGCGATCCAAGTGTTTGATTGGCGGGAAGCGTGGAGTCAAACATCATGAACATTTTGTTATAATGCTGTTCATGTTTTGCACCCGCCACATTTATTAAAATACCAATCCCGTTAAACGAAATGTACTTCGTGGAATAAATGATGCGAGAGAATTTGCTATCAGCGACATCATTGTTCTGAACCGCGGTTCCGAAATGCAGGTGACGCTCATCAAACTTGTGCGGATGAATAAGAAAACTCATGAAATGCGCTTAATTCCTCAATCTTAATATATGCGTTGCAATGTGTTTAAATAAATAACACTGGTTTATAATTAACCCCAGCGTCATTGTTCTTACCGCATTATGAAATTTCACGACAATCATTTTGAAACATATGTTGAATCTGCGCTATCCACCCCGCTGCATCCTAAATTGAAACCATTGTATGCAACCGCATTCCCGTCCAATGTAAATCACCTCAGAAATTTGATATTTTACGGCCCGCAGGGAACGGGGAAGTACAGTCAGGTGCTTGCATGCATCAGCCGATACAGTCCGACTCGTCTTAAATATGAAAAACGCTTGACGGTTTCATACAATAAAGAAACGTACTTCATAAAAATCAGCGACATTCATTTTGAGATTGACATGTCCTTGCTGGGATGCACCTCCAAGTTGTTGTGGAACGAAATGCACAGTCAAATTGTGGACGTGATCAGCGCGCGGGCCGACACAGTGGGAATCATCGTGTGCAAATACTTTCACAGCATTCACAGCGAATTACTGGAAACATTTTACAGTTACATGCACATGCCGCACCAGGGCGGTGCGAACCACATTCGTTTGAAATACATCCTGATAACAGAGCACATTGGGTTTATCCCAAACAACATTTTGAACAGTTGCGAAGTCATACCGGTGGCACGCCCCACAGCCTCCATGTATAAAAAAATCATCGCTTCCCCGGTTGTAAAAATAATTCCCGAGAACATAACCAATATAAAAATTTTACAAAATTGTGAAAATATACCTGACCTGGCTCACGCCGAAACGGCAACGGCAACTTCACATCAAGAATTGTTTAACAACCTTTGCGAATACATGATCAACGTGGACCAAATTCGGTTCGCACAGTTGAGAGAATTGTTGTATGACATATTGATTTATGATTTTGATATAACGGAATGCGCGTGGTATTTGATCACGGAATTAAAACGTAAAGGGTTGCTGCATGACGACGACATGTCTGCCGTGCTGATCAACACCTATAAATTCCTGCAGTATTACAACAACAACTATCGTCCCATTTATCATTTGGAAAACTTTGTATTCATGTTGATCAACCTCATTTGTTCAAATAGAACCAAAATGACATGCACTCAACCAAATTTAAGTGAAATAAATAATAATAACTTATATGATCAAAAATGAGTTCAGATTTGCCACAAATGTGCTAAGCTTGGTGGCGGTGGCGCAAGAAAATCGCGCACAAGACGCAATCAAATGATTTAATTTAATTTTCATATAAACGCATAGCGCAAAATCAAAACAATTGTAACGAAAAAAATGAATATCAAGGATGCGCGCACCATACTAGGCGTGTCGCGTGACTGTTCGTTGACCGAACTGAATAAACGGTATCGCATATTGGCGCTCCGATTGCATCCCGATAAAAATGGGGATACGCCGGACGCTACTGTTGCATTTCAAGAATTAAATGAGGCTTATCAAACATTGCTGCCAGGGGCAACCCCCGATATAAACGATGCAAGCGAAGCAAACGATATAAATGATTCAAACGACGAGGCCAATGCAGATAATGATACTTACTCTATTATTTTTATGAATTTCATGAAATCTCTCTTTAAAGGGAAGGGCAATTGCAAAAAGGATGGAATGAATCAGAATCAGAATCAGGTGTTGCTGGATCTGTTGCACCGTATCGTGCATGATTACGCATCGGTTTCTGTAAATGCGGCGCTGGATTCGCTGGACCCAGCCGTGCTGTTTCAACTGTACGAAACGTTGGAGCAGTACAACTCGGCGATAAGCATGGACGCGCGCATCTTTGAGGAAATCACTCGCATCATCCGAGAGAAAATGCAGAATAATAATATCATTATTTTAAAACCATCTCTCAAAGATGTGATTCAGAATAACATTTCGGTGTTGCAATTTGGAGGGCAAACGTTTTACGTGCCGCTTTGGCACAGCGAGTTGCACTACCGCATTCAGGACTCGGATGAAAAACAGCTGATCGTGAAATGCATGCCCGTTCTGCCAGATCACATGTCAATTGATGCGAACAACGAGCTGCACATTGATGTGCGTGTGGACATCAAGGACATGTTGAACCTTAGTCCGGGTATGTTGCGTATTCCGCTGTATGATTCGGAATGCGTGGAATTGCAGGTGAGAGAATTACATATTCAATCTCGTCAAACTATCATTTTAAGGAATAATATTCATGGAATTTCTCTCATTTGTGCAAATGATATTTACGATGTGAGTAACAAGGCCCCGATCTGCGTGCATGTGCAACTGGTTTGAGCCATGGATTGCATATTATGCAATGATGCAATCATAAAATTATACAATGAATTATATTATTATGTTACATCATTATATTAAGAATGACAAAAACTAGACGTGGTTCAAAAAAATGCAACAAAAGAAAAACAACTCGGCGGCGACAGCATAAAAAGGGAGGTGGTCCAAAGATTGATCCATCCAAACAAAAAAAAGAGAAGGCCAAGGTAATAGCACAACCGTTGTCGTTTACTCCAGCCGCGCATGACTTATTGCTAATGCAATCTAGTGCTGACCATATGTTGCGTCATTTAGGAATTAAAACAACAAACATTCATCATTCGGATCCAGAGTCTGCTGTGCGGGTTCCTCTTGAACGCGCAAGGGCGCATGTGATGGTTAATGCAACGATTGATACAATTCATGCCAGTGTTGATCGTTTGCGTGCTCGCGGTGACTTTGCAAATGCGTGCGTGCAACTGGACCGAGCCCTTGAGCTCGGAAGCATGCGTGCGCGAGTGGAACTAGCGGACATGCTGTATGATGGCCGAATTGGCGCGATAAGCCGGGTGGATGCAGACAGGGGCAGAGCAATTGCTCTCGTGGTTCCTGAAGAAGAAGAAGATGATTATGCAAAAGTTAAAAACAATCCGGACTGCATGGGGTTGGTGTCGTTTTTTGAATTTGACGACGGCGAATACAGTGATAGGGTGCGCGATGATGCTGTCAAAAGTGCTAAGGCAAAGAGCAAATACGGCACATTTGCACTAGGAGAATATTTTTTGGCAATGCCAAGTGCACATGGCCATGCCCGTGCCACACAGTGTTTTAAAATAAGCGCAAAAAACGCAAATTATGATAGAGCGCAAGATGCCCTGGGATTAATGTTATCGGACCTAGATTTATTTCCTCCTGAAGATCCGGTGGAATCCGCTCAATTGGGGAAAGATAGAGGCAAAGCGTTGAGATTGTTCACTTCCGCAGCAAATCAAGGACTTCCCATTGCAATGTTCCATTTGGGTGATCTTTACAGAGTAGAAGCAGAAAGATTGCGGCCAACTGCGGATGATGCGGATTTGCGCAGAATGATATCTGATGCAAGACGTTGGTATCAACTCAGCCATTGGCCACACGAGGATGCACTTGAGTATTTGGAAGCTTTGGAAATGTCACTTGATGTGGGCAATGAAGAGGCGGAAGAGGAAGAGATGGGTGAAGATGCATAAGTGGATGGTATGAAGTCCATCATTTTTAATTAAATTACATTTATTATAATGTAAATGTAATGTAACATCAACCCACAAATGAATGGGGCAAATGATGTGACCTTTTGTTTTCTTGTGACGAAAGATTTAGTGAAGGAGCACATTTGGCGCGAATGGTTTGACCGATTGCAACAGTTGCAGTTTAAATTTTCGGTTATTGTGCACTGCTCTTCATCCCATAAAAATAAGGTCAAGTCGGATTGGTTGAAACGGCATTTTCTTCCGGATGAACGCATGCGCGAGACCGCATGGGGATGGGTGTTGAACGCAATGATGTCCATGTACGATCATGCAATTGACGCGTGCCCGGCCGCGTGGTACAGTTTGCACTCGGAAACCTGTGTTCCGATGGTGAGTCCCGAAAAATTCATAGGAATTTTCAACATGCGCAAGCAACACACATTTGTGTCATATTGCAAGGCGTGGTGGAACCCATTAAAGGTGAAACGTGCAAATTTGCATTTATTGCCCCCGGTCATGCATCTGGCCAATTCCCAATGGTGCATATTTTGCCATGAAGATCTGAGTCAAATGGTGAACTTGTCCAAAACCGATGAGCGAATGAAACGCGCATTTAATGTGGTGACGCGCGGACATGCCGGTGAGGAAAGTTGGGCAGCCATTCTGTTGCTCATCGCAAACAATTTGAAAAATGTGATCAACCTACCTACCACTTTAGTGGATTGGAAACGAACCACGAATGGCAACAATCCGAACACATTAATTTCATGGACTGCTGAAGATGAAGCCGTTATGCGCGACATTCTGAAAAATTCTAAAAATGAATACATGTTCATGCGAAAAATTGGCCCCACTTTCCCGGACCACATATTGCGCAAGTTCATTTTCAATAAAACCTAATGGCGTGGTGCCTTTTTTTAAGCCAGCAATTCTTTCATGGCATTTAGTATCCGAATGTATTCTGGATCTGCATTGGGATTTTTGTCGGGATGATATTTCTTGCACAATTTTAGCACGCAACTGCGATGGGATTCATTCGGATACTGCAATTGCAAATCGTGCAATTCTTGGGCCACCACTTGATTGTATTGCAATTGTCGCTGCTCTTCCTGGATTCGTATTTGTTCCTCTTGGATTCGTCGCTGCTCTTCGGCGCGACGATGCCATTCTTCCACCCGCCGTAATACGTCGGCGCGTCGTAATTCTTCAGCTCTAACGCGTCGTAATTCTTCAGCTCTAACGCGTCGCATTTGCTCCTCTTGGCGTCTCAATTCTTCATTTTCTTTTTTGCGTTCCAATGCCTTCCTAAGTTCATGTTCCTTGCGTTCCTCTTCCTTTTTCCGTTTATATTCCTCTTTGCGCTGCGCTTCCTGTTGCTGCATATCGCGTTCTCTTTGCATTTCTTCGTTGTGTTGTCTTTCAATTTCCATTCTTGCTTCATGCGAGAGTTTCCTCAGTTTTTTGTTGGCCTTCCGGTCTTCCGTGTTTTTTTGTTCTGGCAAACAATGAAACATTTTGCGTGTGCGTGTGCGCGATTTATGCCAATGTGTTTATATATTCAGAGAAAAATTGTAGAATCAATTTTTGGGACAAAAAGCATTTGACTACAATGGAAACAATTAAAACAATGAAAAAAATATTTTTTTATTGTTTTTGGGTTGAGGGTTATATCATTTTCATTGCATTTCTTTATTGCATTTCTTTTGTCACATGTCACATAATCGCAGCGTTAGGCCAGACGCGGCTTTACTTCTTCTTGGCGATGATCTTCTTGGGCGCAGATGCGACAAATGCAGCAGGCGCTGGCGCAGAGGATGATGCAGCTCTTACAGGAGGACCAGCTTCCTCCTCATCCTCTTCTGAATCAGAGTCCTCCACATCCACTTCGTGCGCAGCAGCAGCAGCCGAAGAAGGCACGCTGTCGTCATCATGGTGAGCTGATGATGCAGATGACTTGGAGGGCGCAGCAATGCGCTTCTGCTCGTCCTCGTCAAGCACGATGTGGCACTTGCCGCGAAGGGATGCCTTGGGCTTGAGGACGGCCTGAAACAATCGCCAAGTCACGCCGAAACTGCCGCCTGCAAACCAGAGACCGCCGCAGGTCATGATGAGCGAGACGTCGGAGCCCTTGATGATGATGTCTTTGGGTGTCTTGCCGTCGGAATTGCCGGGGAACAGCGTGTTGTTTTCGGTGTCGTAGATCTCAATGCCCTTCCACTCGCCGTCGTAGAATGGCAGCTTGACCTTGAGCGTGGGGTTCTTGCTGAGATCGGGCTCACCTGTCTGAGGATTCTTGGAGTAGTAGAGCATGGGCGTGAAGATGGCGCCGATGACCTCAGCGGACATGGCCTTGCCAAACCATTCCTTTGAGTTGGCGATGGCATCACGCTTGATCTTGGCCTCAAACTGCTGCATTGCTGCAAAGAACTTGCTGATTTGTGCGGTCTTGTACTCGTCGCTGGGGAATTGGAGCGCCATGGTGTAGGATTGAATCTCGCCGGTCTTCTTGTCAGTGTTCTCATTCACGCCCCAGGTGAGCATGAGCGGGGTCTGAACGTTGAGCACGGAATTGGTTACAGCATTGAGGATGCCGACGCTCTTGCCGCCGGAATTGTTGACTTTGACTTTTGCGTATTTGGTGTCGGTTTCAACATTGAAATTTGTGCCAGAGATGATTTGAGAAGCGGATTCGGATTTGGTGGCCATTGTATTGGTTGTCGTCGGGTTTGATTGTCGGGTGGTTGTTGGTGTGGTGGTTGTTGTTGCTTTGAACTGCCTACCCTTCCTATGCCCAAACCTTTAAATCAATTTTTTTTTTAATTCACGGAAAATACTTAAAGAGCGATCTGAAAAATGGGAAATATAATAATATGTAATATGTGCCTAGTGTAAGTGTGTCATGTCTCATTACAATTTCAAATTGAAATATGTGTCCAACCTGGAAGACATGGATGATTCGGGTAAACATTATCACAAATACAAGGGCGTGCAATTTTATTACAGGAAAAACAATGATTCAGACAGGCTAATTGTCACCTTTCATGGTGCAATGTATAGAGACCCTAGTTCGCCGACCGGAATGGTGTTGCTTCCCATTTTTAGAGGATTTGATTGGAAATACAATGTTCTGTGCATGTCGGATAAGTTGTTAGATGATTTCAGTAATAAAAAATTGGAATTGGGATGGTTTTTGTCTCCTCGTGGCTCCAATTACAATCAAATTTACACTGAAATTATAACACATGTGATCAAATCGCATGATAATGTGATTTTTCATGGCTCTTCTGCGGGTGGATTCCCTTCTTTGTATTATGCATGCGTGTTTTCTCAAAAAGCGCTTGTTCTCAATGGCCAACTGTACGTTGATCGGTACGGGTTATTCAATCATTTCACCACAATAACTGGAATGAACCTCACACATGATTTTGAAGAGAATGATTTAGAAGCCATTATTTCCAAACACGGGCCTCCATTGCATGCGCACATTTGCTGCAACCAAAAGGATGCGCATCACATCAACCGACAATTCATACCCTTCAAACAGTTTGTTGAAAGTGATGAAAGAGAGAAATTGAACGAAAAATTCACATTTACAACATTTTCAAACGCGGAAGATCCGCCACCAGGCAAAACGCATCACGTGGTTTTCCTGCCCACAGGTGTGCACATGAACCATCTGCTTGATGAGTTATTTGTTATTTAGCAACTGAACTAACAATTATTGGATTTAAAATATTAAATATACCAATAATATATAAACCAACGAGCCAATGGACCCGAAATTGAATGGGGTGATGTCGCCATCACAAATGAATAAAGTGTTGCCGAATGGAATGTCGCAATCCCAAATGGTTAAGGCATTGGCGATGAGCGGAATGTCGGGTGCATTAATGGGGAGGCTTGCAACCCCACCAACATTTCAAGACGACAAAGAACGGAAATCAATGATTGATAAGCAATTCAGACGGATTAAAGGGGAAACTGTTCGCGATATTGCTGAGGTCACTATAGACCATGTAAGGGTTGTGTTCCAATTGGGGCCCTCCTATAACCCAATAGTAGAGCGAATTAATGTTTGTTTTGTATACGATGACATGCCGTTTCAAATCACTCCAGATTGGCCACACTCGGCAGACACAATATCCGCCTTCAAAAATGTAAGTTTGAATGATGATGTTGGCGCCATTTGCACTCTATATGATTTATATCAATACAATAGTGGTTCATTTAATGCGACTGCTGCGAATCCCGCACGATGGCGGGATGCGGCGGCAGCGGCTGCAGCATCTCCTCATGCGTGGGCCTACAGTCGGGATGAAACGCACAGAAGTGCTGTAATGCAAGCATTGAAATTGAGTAGCGACAACGGCACATTAAAACTGAAATCAAAGGATATGAATAGTTTGGCACGAGTCCTTGATGCAGCCCATCTTGATGTTAAACAATTTTATGATGAAAGGAAATGGGACGAAATGAGGGCACTTGAGGCGAAGGTGAAGGCGATGAAGCAAAATGGGTGGCGGCGGGGGGGGAAACATAATCGTCGCCATGAATCCCGTAAAAAATACATGAACAAGCGCCGATCCGCTTCACGCAAACATAGAAATCGCAAATAAATGATTTATGGATTTATCGTTTTGTATTTTTCCACTTCTACAGTTGAACCCATTATGATTGGCGTTTTTTGATGAACCTCAGTTGGCACAATGTTCAATATTCGTTCCGCGCTTTTATTGCCGACAATGGATTGACCGCCAGCCTCTTCAATCAGTTTTGACATGGGACCACATTCGTAGATCAATCTCAATTTTCCGCGTTGATTCGTGCTGTCCGCGGGATAACAAAACACGCCTCCATACAACAATGTGCGATGAACATCCGCAACCATTGATCCAATGTATCGTTGCGTGTATTTTGTGTTTTTTACCTTGTATTGCAAAATGAACTGTTTCATGTCGTCAAACCAATTTTCATAATTTGATTCATTGATTGAGTAAATTTTTTTGCCATTTGTCGGAATGCGTATTGTGCCTGTGCACACATAATCTCCCAATTTTCGGTCCAATGTGAACTTGTGCACGCCATTGTTGTTCCCATAAGTTAATACGAATTCGGTTACCGGGCCATAAAGCACATATCCCGCGCACACGATGTTATCCCCTTTGATCAAATAATCATTGTGCACGTCCTCATAAATTGAAAAGATGGTTCCAATGCTGCAGTTGCAATCTATGTTGGATGATCCATCCAATGGATCAAACGCAACAATGTATTTGTCCTTGTTAAATTCATCATCCAATGCGATGGGTTCATCATTTTCTTCTGACAACAACACCGAACAACAATTTGTTTCGGTTAATGCCTTTATCATTATGTCATTCGCTATGACATCTAATTTTTTTTGAACGTCACCGGATGCATTGACATGATCAATGGCACCCAGTGAATTTTCAAATGATGCGCGACTGATTTTATTTTCAATTGAAATGGAACAATTTTTGATTGCTATCAAAATTTTACCAAGGGGGTCATTGACCTTGGGGGTGATGAAATCGGAGAAAATCATATTTTGCAGGGGAAGATGTTAATATTTTAATGGTGTTTTTGATTTTATATTTATTTTTGGCATAATAGTTAATAGTTATAATTATAATAACATCAAATATGATGTCATTAAAATAACTGAACTCAATCGCTTTAAACCAGTCCGTTTGCCACGTGGGATTTGAGCACAGACACGGCGCACTCCTTGTTGGCACCATCAGTCATGAACTTGGTCTTCTTGGATGAGAGAATTGCCGAAATGATTTGCTCAATTTGGGCGAACATGTCGGCATCGGCTTCACTGGCGCCAACGGCCTTTTTCAAGGATGCAACCAGGTCGTGGAGACGTGCAACTTCAGCCTTCAGCCCGCTGAACATGGTTTGACCCGATGCATAGCGCTGGGTCAGGTCCTTTAGGTTGAGGAGATCCTGGCTGTACGTAGTTGAATCGGTGCGCAGCACGTTCTTGTATTTCTCATAGTGCGCCAGAAATGCCTGGGCCAGATCACGCGTGTCATACACGGTGGCATTGCGTGCCCGAGCCAGAATGTCTTGCATCGCCTTCTTGTGCTCGTCGCTGACCAGCTTGGACACGTGATCCGAAAGCGCGGCAAAGTTGGCATTGGTAGAATCCAGTGTTTGTAGGAATTGCGGCTTGATCAGGTCCAACTTCTGCAAATAGAGAGAATCTGCTGTCATCTGGGCGTAGTGAGCGACAATGCTGGCATTGGTCTGAAGAATGCTGGATTGAAGTTTAATGAGTTGCTTTGCCTCTTCATCCTGCTTCATCATGAATTTGTCCAGATCAGCTTGAGAAAAATTCACATTCTTTTTATTTTGATCAATTTCTCTCTTCTGAAGAGTTTGGGTTTCATGAATGATAGAAACAATCTTGGTGTGCATGTTGTTGACGCTGCCGATGACATCGTCTTTGGACGTCGCAAACGAATGAGATGATGATGATGAATGAGAGTGAGAATGAGATGAATGAGATGAATGAGATGAATGAGATGAATGAGATGAATGAGATGAATGAGATGAATGAGATGAATGAGATGATGCAGTTGGAGACACGACGATTTTAGCAGCAACAACAGGCTTATCAACCTTGGCAGCAACAACGACAGGAGCAGCAACGACAGGCTTATCAACCTTGGCAGCAACAGGAGCGGCAGCAACGACAGGCTTATCAACCTTGGGCGCAACAACAGGCGCAGCAACCACGACAGGCTTATCAACCTTGGCAGCAACAGGAGCGGCAGCAACGACAGGCTTATCAACCTTGGCAGCAACGACAGGTGCAGCAACCACGACAGGTGCAACAACGACAGGCTTATCAACCTTGGCAGCAACGACAGGTGCAGCAACAACGACAGGCTTATCAACCTTGGCAGCAGCAACAGGTGCAGCAGCAACAACGACAGGCTTATCAACCTTGGCAGCAACAACCGGTGCAGCAACCACGACAGGTGCAACAACGACAGGCTTATCAACCTTGGCAGCAACAACCGGTGCAGCAGCAACAACCGGTGCAGCAACCACGACAGGTGCAACAACGACAGGCTTATCAACCTTGGCAGCAACAACCGGTGCAGCAGCAACAACGACAGGCTTATCAACCTTGACTGCGACAGGGGCAACAACAGGAGCAACAACAGGTCCAGCCTCGCATCCTGCCACAAAGTAGCAGCGCGATCCGATCGGCTTCCATGCCAGCTGCCACTTGGAGAGCGGGGAAGTGGGGCCGTCGTAGCCCGTCATTTCCCACTGCTTTGCACCGCGGTTCACATTCATGATTTCGCCGCTGGGTGAAAAGTAATCGGCCGCATTTTTGGCGCCATCGGCATTGCCGCAGATGCCACCCATTCTGCCGTAGTAATTTGTAGGCACGCTGGTTTCCAGAACACCGCAGTATCCACCGATGATAAGCGCACCAAACCCTTCGGGTGTGGACATCTTCAGTCCCATGGTCACATCTTTTTCGCCGTGCCATTCCACGTTTTGTTTCCCGTAGCGGACAGTGACGCCTCCAAATTTAACGGTTTCATCCTGTTTCAAATCCAGTTCCACGCCGTTGACACGAAGTTTCTTGAAATTGTCAACATCCACCTCAATTGAGATTTGCTTGTAATGCACTAGCGCGCCGGTCATGCAGGACGGCACGCCAACTTTATTGTCGCCGTTCTTGCGCATCTTTTCTTGCACTTCAAACACTCCGTCACGCGACGTGGCAATGGTGTAAATTCCGGGCTCCTGGATGTGAAAGAAGTCGCCGTCATAATTGGTGCAGTGGGGGTCACCCGATGCCACGCAAAACCGGTTGCTGGGGGATGCTGCTTTGTCCTTGGACGCAAACTCCATGGCGGTGACGGCGCTTTCTTTAGCAATCGCTTCGCTTTTGGTGACGCGCATGTCTTCTAAACATCCGCTGTACACGTCGACATTGTTTTGGACGCCGAGCGAGGTGCAAAATGCAGCAGCCGATGCACCGGCAGGGGTTTTAAGCCAATCGCTTAATACCGATGATATTTTAAAGGCGGGTGCAACAGGCGCAGCAACAGGGGCAGCAACAGTGACCTTGACAGCAGCAACCACGGGTGCAGGCTTTGGTGCAGCAACCACGGGTGCAGGCTTTGGTGCAGCAACCACGGGTGCAGGCTTTGGTGCAGCAACCACGGGTGCAGGCTTTGGTGCAGCAATCTTAATTGTAATTTTAGGAGCAGGCGCAGGCTTTGTCTCGGGCTTCGGTGCAGCCTTGGGTGAAGGTGAAGCCTTGGGTGCAGGTGCAACTACAGCCTTTGGAGCAGGTGCAACTACCGCCTTTGGAGCAGGTGCAACTACCGCCTTTGGAGCAGGAGCAGGTTTGGGAGCAGGAGCAGCCTTGGGAGCAATTACAGCCTTGGGCACAATAAACATTGACACCAATAAATTGCGCCCGTCATTGTGAGTGGTGCTGTGTTCAGCTGTAGAACTGTGTTCAGCAATGGCATTGGCATTGTGCGGATAATGCCGATGATGATTTTCATGAGTGTGATTGGTTTGAGGATCAGATGCAAGCGGAATGCCAGCGGTCATGGACAGCGTGCACAATAGTAGCAAACACGGAACGAGCTTCATTTTAGGCGGAATGGTTATGTATTGTGATAATAAAAAAAGTTTAAGTCGTTTGTTAATTAATATGTTGTGTTTGTGTTTCTTAATACAATACAATGTGGCAATGTTCAATCATTGATGAAAAGATATAAAAAAATATACATAGTATAATAAAACTCGCAATCATTACCAGGTGGGATAGATAGTTGGGCCTCCAAACATCATCACATGCAGCAACAACAACCGCAATCGCAATATGACATAATTTCCAATAATGTCAACATTGGCAATGATAACATTGTCAATAACATCAACACGGTGATGTATAATTACCTAGATCATACCAATGAAGTCATCAATGATTACAACATCATCAAAGTAAAGGTGAATGCAAAGATAAAAAAACGGATTTTCAAAAAGAAAGAACCAGAACCAGAGTCGCGGATTCCAGCATTTGCGGATCACGATGCATTCATGAAACATGAATACAAGGTGCAAGAACTTAAGGACATATGCAAGCACCACGGCATTAAATGCGGCGGAACCAAGCAAGAGCTCAAGCTGCGAATCCACACGTTTTTGATTCAGTCGCATTTCATAACGCGCATTCAACGCCTGGTTCGTAGAAGTTTCTGCAAAATGCACGCGCGCATAAGCGGACCAGCATACCATGATCGTTCGCTGTGCATGAATGACACCGATTTTTACAGCATGGAACCAGTGAGCGACATTCCACGAAATCAATTCATAAGTGTTAAGGATGACAGTGGTGTTGTGTACGGGTTTGACATGATATCGCTGAATACGTATTACATGTCTGAATTAAAGAATGGAAATGTTAAGCATGACGTGCCCCTTTCCAACCCCTACAATCGCATGCCACTTCCTTTGACCATTCGCCATCAAATGCTCCGAAAGATTTGTTTGACCCGCATCCTTGGTGTAAAATGCACCATTGAGGTTGAACCGGAACCCGTGCAATCTGTGCAGCAGCAAGATGATCAGTTATTGTTTTTGGTGTTTCAACAAATCAATTCGCACGGGCACTACGCTGATTCGGCGTGGTTTGGCGAGCTGAATAGCATACAAATCATGCGATTTATGCGCGAGCTGGCCGACATTTGGAACTACCGGGCGCAGATCATGACGCACATGAAACAAGAGATTTGTCCGCCGAACGGCGACCCGTTTCGTTACGTGGATTTGAGGATGGAGGGTTACTCGCACCCTGAAGCAATTAAGCACGCTGGGATTCAAATCATGAACACGCTGGTTACGTCGGGCAACGTTCGGGACAGCCGGGGGTTGGGCGCTTATTATGTGTTGTCGGCTCTTACTTTAGTCAGCCAACCCGCACGAAATGCCATGCCGTGGTTGTATGAATCGGTCATGTATGTGGCTCCCAATTAATGTTTTGCAACATTTGCAACATTTGCAAAACATTTAGCACATTTCATGTCATTTTAGTGCATTGAAATGCTCTGATAAAGATATTATTCGTAAAAAAGCTTAAAAAGACATCTCTATAGAGGGTATAACCAACCAACACAATGGCTAAGACGACAAAGACCTCCGCTTCGGCGACCGCTTCCTCCACCCCTGTTTCTGCTTCTACAGCTTCTCCTGCACCCGTCGCTGCACCTGTCAAGGTCGCGAAGGCTCCCAAGGAGCCCAAGGCCCCCAAGGCTTCCGCTGCTCCTGCTCCCGTTGTCGCCGCTGTTAGCGATGCCCCTGTTTCCGTTGACGCTTCCACCGAGGCCGTTGCCCCCTCCACCGAGTCCGTCATTGCTTCTCAGTTTGCTTCCATTTCTTCCAAGTTGCAGCAGGTTGTTGCTTTTGCCGCCACCCTCCGTTCCGAGCTTCGCGCCCTTGAGCGCCATGCCGTGAAGGAGATTCGCACCGCTCAGAAGGCCAGCGCCAAGAAGCGTCGCAAGGTCGGCAACCGCGCGCCCTCCGGCTTTGTGAAGCCCACCCTCATTTCCAAGGAGCTGTCCGAGTTTCTCGGCAAGAGCGATGGTTCCGAGATGGCCAGGACCGAGGTCACTCGCGAGATCAACGCCTACATCCGCAACAACAACCTGCAGGACAAGGAGAACGGTCGTCGCATCAACCCCGACACCAAGCTGAAGTCCCTGCTCAAGTTGAAGAAGGGTGAGGAGCTCACTTACTTCAACCTTCAGCGCTACATGTCCCCCCACTTTGCCACTGCCGCAAAGTCTGCTGCCGCTGCTGCTGTTGTTGCCGCCCTTGTTTAAAACAAATTCAACAAAACAAATGCACTAAAAACAGCAAAACAAATGCACTAAAAACAACAAACTAAAAAACAAAATAAAACCACATGATTTGATTTTATTTAAACAATCAAATCAAATACTAAAAGATTTGCCGATATTGAGTGTGAATGAATGGACGGAAATAACGCGCGAATTGCTGGATAAAACCATTCAATCATTTAAAACCAAATAATTCAAATACTAATTGAATTTAGGGTTGTCATCATTGTTTTATCTCCTAAATCGTTTATTTGTTTTCCCAACATAATTGATTTTGGTGATTGTATGTTTATGCGCATTCGAATTTTGTTTTTCCTTTTGCAATACATTTTGCAACAACGGATAGTTTCTAATAGTTCTATTGTTAAATTTCGCAATAAAGTAATTATTAGTTAATCTATTTTGAGGACGATTTCTTTTACTATATTGTATATTGCGTAATTTGATGATAGCATTGTTCATGCTATTCGCATTTTTTTTAGTTTCTTCATTCATCTTCAATATTATATTTTTTTTCTCTTCATACGTGTAATTGTTTGTGTATAAATGTGCTACAACATTTTTTGGATTTAATGTTTCAACCTTCAAGTTGTTTATTTTTATTATGTAGTGTTTTTCCATTAAAATATTGTATAATAATTCCCCATTGTATTTTTCATAACGAACACCTCTCAGCCTGCCAACAAATTTGTATGCTTCTATCAATTTATCATTCCACTTAATGCAATGATATTTACTTATATGTGTTTTTTTATTTGGCATGTTGTAACCCAATGAGTTTTTTTCAAAACAAACAATGTTATTATCAAACATAATGGTTTGCGTAATGGCAATGATTTTTTTATTCATAATAGTGTTGATTTCCGGATTAATTAATTCAATGGGAATATTTCCTTGGTCCGTGGTAACAGGTGTGCCAGCTGGAAAACAAATTGGAACAATGGCCGTAGGAATAGGAGGTGGTGTGGGTGTGGGAGTGGGAGTTGGTGTGGGAGTTGGTGTGGGAGTTGGTGTGGGAGTTGGTGTGGGCGTTGGTGTGGGTGTCGGTGTTGGTGTGGGTGTGGGCGTTTGAACTGATAAATACCTAGCTAAAATAAATTCTACATCGTCGCTAATATCACTAAACTCTCCCATTTGGCCACCTACCATAATTTTTCCATCTGTTTGTATAGCAACAGAAAATCCAACCTCCTGCATTGATCCAGGTACTATAGTTCCAGGTACTATATCTTCAAGTATTAATCCATTACCATTTATACCAAATGTTAAATCTAAGGAACCATTCACATTGTATCTAGCTAAAGAAAAACTCGCATTGAGCGAAGTTGCTGTATTAAAATAACCACCACCCAATACTATTTTTCCATCTGTTTGAATCGCAACTGAATACCCAGTTAAATCAAGATTTATAACTGATGTTATAACTGTGCCGCCAGTTCCAAATGAAGTATCTAATGTGCCATTATTTCCATCTAATCTGGCTAATGCATAGGATGAAACCTGAAATGCTGGAAACGTTGCGATTGTATAAGAGGTACCTGCTAATACAATATTACCATTTGGTTGTACTAACATGCTTCTTGCTTCCTGTACCGTTAAGGGTAAAAAGGCAGGGATAACAGTTACTCCAAGACTTCCAAAACCGAGTACTGGATTTCCTCCATTATCAAATTTAGCCACAATAAATCTATAACTGGGAGTAATTATTCCTTGTCTTCCTGCTAAAAAATAGTTTCCAGACCCTATTTCTAAAGAAAAACCAAATTCATCGAGACCAGTAAAATTCTGTGCTACTAATCCATTTATACCGAATGTTAGGTCTAATACTCCATTTAAGTCAAGTCTTACTAGAGCAAAAAACTGTGTAGGAGTTGGAGAAGGGGGGATAACTCCCCTCGCATATCCACCTATAACTATTTTGTTTGGACTAACGCTTGTATCTATTTGTACTGATTCAGCATAACATTCGGTAAAAGCATTTGATTGGTATGATGTAGTAAACATAGATGGCGTTATAAAAATGTATCCGACGCCAGCAAAACCAGTATCTAAATTTCCGATTGAAGTGAATCTTACAGCAAATGCTTGAAAAAATGCCCCAGTACTGTCTAATATATAACCACAAACAACTATTGACCCGTTGGGTTGGATTGCTAAACTACTGGTAACTATGGAGGGACCTACCGGTGGAGTAGTTGTTTGAATTAAAAAGGTTGCTAATCCACCCGTTCCAAAAGAATTATCTAATGTACCATTAGTATTATAACGACATACTGCTACATATGAATTCACTGAAAATGAGGTCGGGTACTCCAGAGTATTGCCAGCCATAACAATTTTACCGTCTGTTTGTAATGCTATTGCTCTTGAATGGCTTTGATTTGGAGGAATAAAATTAAAACCATTTGTAACAAATCCAAATGGGGAATTAAATGTGGTTGTGTCTAAGTCACTCATAATTTATAGTATACACATATGCACGTATAATAATACAAAAAAATTTTGAAATACTTGCCTAAACTCGTGCATTCAGTTGTTTTACACAAATATGAAATTTTCATGCGCCATAACCTTGTGTAGCAAGTCGTGATCAATGTCACAATCATTTTTGTTTAATGGCAACTTCATGCGGACATTGGTCATGTCAAACATTTCGTCAATTGAAGTGATTGCATCGTAATCAAACTTCAATCGCTGATTGATTGTGCGGCAGTGGTGATGTAACCAAGTGTAAAAGTCGGTGGCCACAATGCCGTCCGTTTCGGCCGCATCTTGGATGCATTTTTTGTATTGTTTGAATAATTTCAGGGTGAGTTTCAGATGCAAATGCAGTTGCATTGCATTGGCATTAGTGGCATTGGCATTGTAGTCGGTCCCTGAAACCACGCAAATTTGGCGAAATTCGGTCATCGTTATGCCCAGCAAATTCAAAATTTTGGACATGTCATACATGGTTACGGTTTCATCCAGCAAATTCAAATGCCGCAACACGCGCGGACATCCATACACAAACATGTCGGTGTCATCTGACATGCACGCATGCGCTTTGCGTTTCAACACCATTTGCGCACACATTGCGTCTGCCTCGCCGGGAGCCACAATGTAATTGACGCCGAGTGCCTGCATCAAGGATTTGACGCGTTCAAAATCAGCATCATGCAAGCGAATGAATCGGCGCCTCAGCACCTTCAACAAGTGTTCGTCGTCCGGCGTTCGGCAGCAAGTCAAATCCAATTGCACCTTCACCTTGTTGTAATGCATTTCCGCAACCCGTTTCAAATGCTGTCGCTTGTTCAAAAGGTTGCGCTTTTCGTCCGGCGGTTTACCGTCAAATATGAAGACGGGCACGATGCCGTGCATTTTAAACATCATGATCATCGTGTACATGTTTTCCAGCAGCGCTTGGTCTGCAAGAAACCGATACATGTAAATGCTGGCATCAATGACAACGACCTTGCCTGACAGGTCGGCTAATGTAACTGTTTTGATTGCTCCCGGGCACTCCCGCTTGACAAATTGGTTCAAGTGTTTAATGCCCATTTGTGATATGAAATGGTTTGGTTCGTGTGATTGAAATTTAGTGAAACATTTCAAATCAATTTTTCACTAAAATTAGGCGATAACATCTATACTCGTATCGGGCTACTCGTTTCGGGCCTGGGGGGTCGTCATGCGCATGGTTGCACCCAGCACATCCATGGTCTTATTCATGGGCGGGGCAGGGCACAGGTGCTTGCAATGATGCAGCATTTCCATAAACCCGTTGAAATTGGCCGGAATGGTGCGAAACTGCATGATGTTGGATCGGGGTTTTGCTGCCGAGGTGGGGTTGTTTTTATAGCACCACACCAAAAACACGTCGGGGGAATTGAGCAGGGCGCATGTCATGACGTAATACGCAAACACGTTGGTGTTTTCACGGTATTTTTCGGCCACAATGGCTCGGTTCTCTTTGGTCGGATTGCACATGACGGCATGAGGGATGCCCATGTAGCGCATGATTTGGGCAAATTGCTGCAGGGCGAATTGCGCATCCCGATGCAGACCATCCATGACGCATTCGCTAAAAGCGTTGAGCTTCAGATTTAAAATGGGGTTACCACCCCCCGCGAATTTGGATTCATCGTTGGGTGAAAAACACGCAAAACACACGTTCAGCACGCGGGCCCATATCTCGCAATACGTTTCATACACCCGCACGGGAGTTGCAATGGCATACGTTTTTTTCAGAATGGTCTGCATGGCGGCATCCACGCCGGGAGGCATGTCGGATTCAATGAACGAGAGCCCAAAAGCGTGGAACGATTCGTGAATGAGCACCTTGAACCACTCCTGCTTGCGGTAGACCACAAGGTCATTGTTTTTAGCGCAGTGATACGAGAGCCCGGTGTTGGCGTGTTCAGCTTCAAACGCCTGGCCCCGTGTGGCCGGAAACAGCTTCTTAAATTTCGTCATGTAAATGAAGATGTTCAGCGTGGCCGAACATGTGCTTCGGGAGGCGTGCATTGAAACCAGGTGCATGAGCGCGCACACGCGCTTCGCGCGCGCCAGCATTTTTTTCAAATCCGGATTGGGAGTGTTGAACACGACGAAATGCAGCACAATGGCACGACTGTCTAACACCGTGAATTGGTATGTTATGACCGTGCTTTGTTCATTCAAAATGTGGTGCTGGATTTCTTCAGGAAAATAGGTGATTGAATCAGATCCCCCCGAAGACAGCAGCTGCTCTCGCATGTCGGCGGGCAGCGGCAACTTTCTCCACGAGTCAATCGGCTTCACGGTGGGTTCTAACTGTTTTGAGTTGCACTCAGCGTGTGCGTGCTGCATGTCCGAATATAGCCCGTGAAACACTTTGTGCAGGGTCTTGGCATTGGACGAATCAAAATCCATGGTCAAATATGATAAATGCAATGAATGCAATGAATATAATGAATATATTGATATATTGTATTTTCATTATATTTGAATTTTAATTATAATGCAATTGACATATTTAACTGAATATTGCAAAATATGATAATATAATAATGCAACGATTTTAAATGCTTTTTACACGTTTAGACATTTAAAACGCCGATTATTTCATAAATTATTTTGTTTTATAAAATTACTTATATAAATGCCATTACCAATATGAATAGTACCATCACTTAAATCTTTTCTTAAAAATCCATTTTCATCTATATAATTATTATAAATATCAAAGAATATATATTCTTTCTCAATACATTTTTCTTTTAATTTTTCGTTAAAATATAAAGTGTATTTTTTTCTTTCTTCATCGGTTCCTAAATGTGGATATTCAGTTTCAGGATAATGTTCAAAAACAATGTATTTTTGAATAGGCGGAACAACGTTATAAACGCATACATTTTTTAGTTTAATTTGTGAAATGGATACATTTAATTCAATTGCTTCAAAATAATTATAAACAATATTGTTTATAATATCTTGATATGTTGTTGTTTCTGTTATATGTTTATGAATATGACACCTACAATCTATTTCACCTAGACAAAAAACAATAGTATCTCCATCTTTAATATTAAAATTGCGAATATCACATCTATTTAATTTTTCTTTACCAAAACTATAACATAAAACTGGTCCTAAATGATGCAGTGTTATTCCATTCCAACCATTAGAGGAATGACTATCTCCAATTGTATGAATTATTGGTTTCGTTTCGGCCAAATTTTGCTGTTTTTTTTTCAATACTTTTATTTTGCACAAACCAACGGTTTTGCTTTCAATTATATCTAAATTTAATTTATTACACAAAATATTAAATGAATCGCCTGTGTAAAAATAAACATGATAATGCGTAAATTCCACTATATATTCATCAATGCAATCAGACATCAATATCAAATAACCATTGTCATTTAAATGAGTCAATATCTGTTTCATGTCCTCAATTGGATGTATCACGTGTTCAATAAAATTATTAGCATATATTACATCAAATTTCATATCACCAATGATATTTAACACATTGTCATTTTTTACATATTTATCATAACCATGAATGTTATAACCTAAATTTTTTAAAATTGGTATCATCTTGCCTATTCCGCAAGCATAATCCAAATATGAGAAATTTTTATTTTTAAACAAGTCCAATGAATTTATATTATTAATTATATACGGAACTGTATCTCCTTCGGTAAAATAACTGTATGCGTCGTCATAATCATCCTGTATTTCCTGTTCAGATAAACTCAAGAATCTCAAATCTCCAAAAATTAACCCACATTTTGGACATTGATGACGTATTAATGTGCCAGCATTAAATACGTCATTGCTGTGCAATTTTTTAAAGTGATCATTTAAATCGGTGTGCTCACATATGATACAAGTCAAATTGATTGGTAATGGACCCTTCAGTTTTGCCCATCTTTCAATTTGTCGTTCTTTTGAAGCCATTTAGGTATGTGTCCGTTATAAAATAACATGGTAGTTTATAGTAACCCTTTCTTACGCAATTCAAGTATCATTCTTTTTTCGCTTCTCTAATTGCAACCGGTGCCGAACGCGCATCAGCTCATTGCACACAGCGGGTGGTTTGCCTCGCCTAAAGTGCACCAGTTTGGCATTGCGCGTGTTCAAAAGCATGTCTGCTAAATATGAATTTTGGCTGTATTTGGCGTACTGCGCATCCTCGCGCTCTTTTTCTTCGCGTGCGCCATAATCGGCGTCCGGTTTTATGTCATTGTATTTGTCGTCCTTGGCTGCGCTCTTTGCCAGCGTCGGACTCTTTGACAGATCCGAATCGGAATCCAGAGAGAATTGCAGATAATGTTTGGGGTGTTCCTTGCGGAACCGGCTGCCTTGCAAATAGTGCTCCAGCGTGCGCCACTTGTGGTCATCTAATGAGAACAGCGCTTTGTCTCGGTCGTCGCCCGGCGGCTCCCAAAAATTGGACAACATTTTGCGCCACTGCGGCGACTCTTTTGCGAGTTCGGCGTATTTTGGAATGTCGGCGCGCTCAATCGTTTCCCCGGAGCCCGTGCCTGGCAGCGGCTTGTCCATGCTCTTGCTGTAAAATTGGAACACGGTGGCGTCGTCATACAACGGCGCATGAGCGGATGATGCATGACCCGTGGATGCCGGAGAGAGGACCGCTGCGTCCTCTTCAATGACTTTCAGGCCCAGCTCCTCCTCGCGAAACGTGCGGAATTGCGGGATCAGGTAATACGGCCCCGCATTGCGTTCCATGCATTTTTCTATTACCATGATTTTAATATCATATGGGATCTCTCGGAATGTGAGGAGTGCTTCGCCCCTGTAAGTGATTAGTCTGTAGTGCATGCCCATGTGATCCGCCATGATGTAGAAGTCCGGCTCAAATGTGCCCGCATCTTCCAGCACGCGGTCGTTCAGCTGGCCGCACTGCAGCACGCCGCCCATTTCCCCCGCATGGAACCGCTCCGACGAGAGATTGATGAGTTTGATGCGCAGCACGCGCTCCAGCGTGGAAATGGCCCATGTGTCGGCCCAAAACGCGCACGATTTCAGCATTTCTCTGAAATCTGCCAGCGTGTTCACATTCTTCATGAAATGAAAATCATGCAACAGCTCTTGACTGAGCGCCAGCTCTGTTTTCAGGCGCTTGAACCGCGCAGCATTGAGGCGTGACTCTGCAATGATGGCCTGCTGTTCCTTGGCCTCTGTGGTGCGATCTCGTCGCTGCTTTAACTTTTCATTGGCATCCACCAACCCGCGCATCTCCGTCTTTGTGGTGGCAATGGAATCCGCCGTAATGGTGTATTGATCCCTATACCCTTGAAACACTTCTTCAGTAGCTTCGGCTGCTAGTTTGCGACGCAGTTCGGGCACTTCCACATATTTGCCACGGGTGCGGAATGCGTCGCGAATGACGGCATACAGACACTCGCCGCCGCCTTCATTGTCCGTTATGCCGTAGTTATTGTTTTGCATGTGCGTCTGGATCCACGGCTGGTTGGGCAGCTTCTTATATTCAGCATGTTCGGCCTGAGCGGTCTCCTTGGTTTGCGCAGGCAGTGAAAGTGCTTTCATCTTGGAACGCAGGGCATCTGCCGCAGGGTCTTTTTGAATGACTGATTTGTCTTCTTGCACTGGTACTTCTGGTTGCACTGTTGCTTCTTCATTGACGTCTTCTTTCTCTTTATCTTTCTCTCTCTCTTTCTCTTTTTCCAACACAATTTCCGTAACGGGTGCCGTCTTACCGCGACTGTCGGCCTCCAACATGCCGGCCGTGACGAACGAGTAAATCAGCGGGTGCGGCAGTTTGTCAATGTCTAAATCGTCATCATCATCTAACACTTCACTGGCTTGGTCGGCACGGATTTCAAACACACCGATCTGTTTTGTAACCCGGTCATCCGTGTTGATTAAATACATAGGATAATAGATGATGCCCTTCTTATCGGTTTTTCCGCGGCCGATTGCAATGCGCACCTCTTTGCCTAAAAGCTCAATTTCATACATGGTGGCATCATAGTCGGCGTCATCCCGCTCCAACTGCTTGTACTCCCGATAATTGATGTCTGGATTCAGTTTTGAACGAACCATAATGAGAGATAATAATAGATAATGAATGCAATAATTGATGTTATATATTGCATGCATTATAAATTTACATTTATTCTGTTTATTTGTCATTTGTTATATTATTTTTCGGGTTATTTAAATTTAAAACAACATATTAGATAACACTTTGCGAATATCGCTATTCCTAGAACAACACCTGAAATGATCAACACCACGTATTGTATTGGCATATCAATCAATTAATATATTAATGCGATAAATAATATAATGACACGTCGTTATTGTTAAATATAAATTCAATGCGAATATTGATATTTGGAGGAAATGGCTGGATCGGCCAACAGTTTGTGTCGGTGTTAAATGCATCAAATGAATTAAACCAATCACTGGAATATCGGATTGCAGCGACTCGGGTTGACCTGGATCGCATTGCGGATCTGGAACAGGAAATTGATGCATTTGCGCCCACGCACATCATATCCTTTCTTGGACGCACCCATGGAGAGAATTTCACAACCATTGATTATTTAGAGCAGCCTGGAAAGCTGGTAGAAAATGTGCGCGACAATTTAATGGCGCCCATCATTCTTGCGCAGCTGTGCACGGATCGGGTCATCCATTACACGTATCTGGGAACCGGGTGCATTTTCAATGACACGGATCCGTGCAGTGAATTTGCGCACGCGTTCAAAGAGACGGACGCGCCCAATTTTTTCGGGTCCAGCTATTCCATCGTGAAAGGGTTCACTGACCGGTTCATGGCGTGGCGACACGGCCAAAAAGGGGGACAATCAGGGCAATCCATTCTGAACCTGCGCATTCGCATGCCGATTGTCGGCGAAGACCACCCGCGCAACTTCATAACCAAAATCACGCACTACGCAAAGGTCTGCTCCATTCCAAATTCCATGTCTGTTTTACCCGAGCTGCTTCCCATGGCGTTGGAGCTCATGCGCTCGGGCTATTTCGGCACGCTGAACTTCACCAATCCCGGGGTTATCAGCCACAACGAGATACTGACCTTGTATAAACAGCACGTTGACCCTGAGTTTAGATGGCACAATTTTTCATTGGCGGAACAGGATGCCGTTCTGGCATCCAAGCGCTCCAACAACTGGCTGGACACGCACGAGTTGCAGCGCCTGTTTCCGAACGTGAAACCGATCAAGACCTCCGTGGAAGACCTGATGAAAACGTATAAACGAATGGATTTGGACGCGGATAAAGTCAAAGAAGACGAGGATGCCCCCGCCGCAATCATTGCCACCGACATAGAAGATGCCGAGACAACCACGATTCTGGTAACTGGCGGAGCGGGATTCATCGGGTCTCATTTCATCAACGAATTGTGGACCCAATACAAGCACATTCGGATTGTGAATGCGGATGCGCTGTATTATTGCGCAGATGTGAACAACGTGGCCGAACACATTCGCAGCGACTCGCGCTACGTATTTGTGAAGTGTAACCTGCGAAACAAGGACGAGCTTGACAGCATATTCAGCGTGTTTGATGTCACGCACGTGATGCATTTTGCTGCCCAATCCCATGTGCAGACGTCGTTCACGGATGCTCTGGAATACACGATGGACAATGTGTTGGGGACGCACAATTTACTGGAATCCGCGCGACTGCATTGCCCCCGGCTACAAAAATTCATCCACGTCAGCACGGACGAAGTGTACGGCGAGTCCATGTTTTTAGGCGATGATGTGAAAAAAACGGAGCAGTCCATTTTGTGCCCAACCAACCCGTACGCTGCCACCAAGGCGGCCGCTGAACTGATTGCGCAGTCGTATTATCACAGTTTTCGGATGCCGATCATCATCACCCGCGGAAACAACGTGTACGGTCCGGGGCAGTATCCTGAAAAGGTAATTCCACGCTTCATCCATCAACTTCGTGAAAACCAGCCGGTGACAATACAGGGAGACGGATCCTGCTTGCGCGCGTTCTTGCACGTGGGTGATGCGGCTTCGGCGTTCATCACCATTTTGGAGCGCGGAACTGTGGGGGAAATTTATAACATTGGGTGCGATGAGGGCATGGAATACAGCATCATGGAGATTGCGCTCTTGCTCATACAATCAATTAAAACTTTCAATTTGGACGAGGAATCCGTTTCGGCGTGGATTCAATACATTGAAGACCGCCCCTTCAATGACAAGCGATATTACATCAGCAACGCCAAACTGAAGGCGCTTGGATGGCGTATTCGCGTCAATTTTGAAGACGGCATTCGTGATTTGTTAAACAAATAATAAATAATATTGCATCATTTTATAACACACCTACATCTGAATTTAGCAAATGAGAACCAAAAAAATGGTTAGGCACAACAAACGACACAGTCGCAAAAAAGGCGGCAAACGAAGCAGAGGTCGCCGCCAGTTTGGTGGATTTTGGAGATCATTGATTACTGCCAATGAGAATGTGGTATATGATGAACACGGCAACCCGACACGTCAAAAAGGAATAGACATTAAACACAAGGGCTCGGGCCCAAACCGACTGTGGTTGATTGGTGGAGATGATAAAACAGTTGGTGAATTATTGAGGGGTGCAAAGGAGGGCCGGTATGTAGACGTCATTCGCGCAATACGGAGTATGAGGGGGGGAATTCCAGAAATCCTTCCGGATGACCAAAAAGGCATAACATTGACAGACGATGAATTTTGCGCGTTATTCGTACGGAATTTAAGCACTGAGGATAAGCCCCTAGCCGATAAGTATCATGGCATTAGGATTAACTTGAGGAGTCAACCTGATTTTCATTCAATGTGCCAACATGAATTACCCCCCGTCAGCAGCAGCATGTTTAATCCAGTGCAGCGTGCTTCTCATGCTTATCGTGCTTCTGCTCCTCCTCCTCCTCCTTCTCATTATAATGCGCAACGTGCAATTGACAATGGACTTGGCGACTCGTTTCTTAGCGGACAGATTGCAAGGGGAATGTCCGAATTAGGAAGACGCTAATTCATTCAAATGGTGCCGATTCGCGCTGCATGATCGCCCGTTTTTCATCCAGCGTCATATGTCGGATTTGATTCAGCGGGTCGTCCACATTCGGGTCGTAATTCGGATCACATAGGGAGCCCTGGTTCGCAAAGAACACATCCATGACCGACACCGCTTTGCTCATGGGTTCCGCGTTGCCTGGTACGTTCCATTCTTCCACACAAATCAGGTCCTCTTCAAAGTGGTTTTCAGGATTCGGATCGTGTTTGTTCATAGATTTTTGTGTAATCCATGAACTAATGAACCACTTCGTGTATCTGAACGGCCGCCCAGAATTCGTGCGGTCCGATTTGCCGGATTCGTCGCGGCGCGTCCGATGCACCCAGATGGGAACACGAAAGCTGCTGTTTGGGATTGGGTCATCATTGGCTCGTTCATATGCCAATCGGAACCGCCAAATGGGCGCTAGCATTTTATACAGGGCCTGGCGAAAATACGGCGCGCATGCGGTGCAGAAACGATATCCCTCTTTGAAATTCTCAGTGCATTCGCCGTGTATGTCGTCGCTGGATGCCTGCATGTCGCCGCACAGGTAGCACTTGCGCGCAAGGATGAAGCACATGTAGAGCGGTGGCGGCAGAACACCGGTTCCATACCAGTCAATTTCGCATTCGTCATACACGGCTGGATCAATTGTGCGATGGGGTGCATTTTGATCACCATTTCGGTGCTGCGTGATCAATTTGGATCGGTCGCACAAATGTAGCGGCGTGTCGGAATGTAGCGGGACTACATAATTGTTGTCGTTGTCGTCAGGCACGTCTACCACTTTGACGACTGCATACGTTCCGTCGGGTTCTCCTGGCATTTTATAGAGGGCATACGATGCCGGAATTCCGTGAATGTCTGTATTGGATGCGCTCATTTTGCTGGATTGGTGGGATTGGATTGCTTGATTGTATGGATTATATGGATTGTTTTAAAGTTGTTTCAGTAAATGTTAAATGCAAAAAGGTTATTTGCATTTATCTAAGTGCAGATACCCGCCTCATCCGTTAGATTGTGGACACCCGGACCCAATCCGCGGGAAACAGATCGCGCGTGTCGTGCTTCAATGCAGGCCCGAACCACGTGCTCGGATAGCACACCATTTTGCCCGGATTCTGGTTGAAATACGCGCCCCACCAGCTGAACGTGCTGTTCGCAATGATGTTGTGGTCGCACGCGCTCATCAGCAGCATCTGCTTCCAGTCTTCAAACATGTCGGACACCTTGTAGAATCGGCACCTTCTCGCAAATGCGGGGTCGGCCTTCAATGCGCGCATGTGCTCTAAAACGATGTCATTGTCACATGCCTGATTGAAAATCAGCACGTTAAATTTGAAACTCGTGGTCACATCATCTGGTTTATACAGGTCGGAGGATGGCACATTGCTCACAATGTGTTGCAACGCCTTGCGATAATACTCCAGCGGCAAGATGGGATGCTTGTCCTGAATGTAAGCATAATCCCCGATGCGAAAATGCAGCGCAATGGTCATTACTCCGGAAGAAAACCATGTGCTCTCTTCAAACATGGTTTTAACGCCCTGTTGCTGTTCTTTCAACTGGATTTTGGCGTAAATTTGATCCCGCACGTCGGCAAAATATTTGTCGCTTTGAAAAAACCCCATCAGCTTGATGGGAGTGGAGTTCATGGCCGTGGAACTGGGTAGTTTATTATAACGGAATCCAATCTCTCGGTGCACCGGCAGCTGCATGAACCGCTGCACATTAGCCGGAGTGGGAATCACCGTCATCGGAATCAAATTGTAAAGAAGAGATTTCCAATAAGTCGCCCGTTTTCCGGTGGCGTCTCTCGGCATGTGCAGAAAATAGCATGTGTCGTCATTGCGAATGGCCGCAGCTAGAACGGCAAACACCTGGAATAGCTGATTGCCCAGGCCGCCGTTGATCAGAACCGTTATCATTTATGTATTTGGTTTTGGTTTATATCAAATGCAACTATTTTTTTAAATGATTTGAACCTTGAACATCATTTAATGCAATTGCCATTTATTTCGCACACAATCTATTATAATAGCACAAATCATTGTTTACAAACACGTGAACGTTTTTGTTTTTATGATAGCATTCAACAATGTAGTGACCATCTGCCTCATACATGTGTAATATCCATTTTTCATTACTGCACAAATTATAAGGTATGATGGTCATGGCAGTGTCAATGCACTGTAAACACACATTGTTGCCTGTTAACCTATCCAATTGATTGAATGTATACATTTTGTCATTGTCAATGATTTTCAATAGTTTATACAAATTTGGATGAATTATATTGTCATCGTCCAGATAGTACAACAATGTGTCCTGATTTGTAATTTTCGTCAAAGCATAATTTCTCTGCGGATTTCCGGATATTCCTTCATCTCTGCAAACGTATTCTTTAATTTTATTATTTTCTTGATTTTCAAACAAGTTTGGATTTTCGGTTATTTTGCTGCCATCATACACAATGATCCACTCGTGCACATATTCAAAATCAATGCTTTTTTTAATTTCCAATAAATTGTCAATTCTATAGGATGGGGTTATTATTGTTAGTTTATTGGTATTTTTAAAAATGGGTGCACCACCCCCCCTTATTAATACAAATAATTTGTCATTGTCCCATCCAGTTGAGTTTTTGTTCGCATGATCCAATTCTATAAAATAATAATCCTGAAAGTGTTCCAATATGGGGGCCAATCGGTTGATGTAATTATTTTCATCGTATGATTTAAAAATGTTTTCAATGATCATTATTCCACCCGGTTTTAGATATTGGTATGCGTTTTCAATGACTTTTATCTGATCTGCGAACTGATGGGTTGTGTCTTCAATGATGACATCGTAAAACACATTCAATTCGCCAAACGCGCTCGCAATGCTCTCTTTGTTGGTCACATCTACGTTGACAAGAGTTATTCTGTCATTGTTGACCTTTTGTTTAAAATCATTTATTAATTGATTGTCCCAATCAAATCCATATATTTCAGAATTTGCAAAATACTCCTTCCACATTAGTATTGATGCACCGTGCAATATGCCCAACTCTGCTATTTTCAAGTTTTCATTTTTTTTATTTTTAAAAAGTCCATCGTAAAACAATGTATATGGGTGACAATGTCTCAAATCTGTAACATCATTTCTTTGTGATGATTTGTCAGTGTCGTATTTTTTCCCAAGTTCACACAATTCGGATGAATTGATGTTGTAATTAACCTTCAGAGTTTGCATTATGTGTATATAAAATCGTTTATATTTAAATTCATATTTTTGAATTCATAATATTTTGAATTCAAAATAAGGGGGATGGGGGTTTAAGGGGGTGTGCCCTCCTTGTAGCACGGCAGCGCGTCAATGTCCATGATGTGCGGCTTGCCCTTGATTTGTTTGCGCGGGATGGCGTAGTGCGCAAACACGGGTCGCTTAAGTTGCTCGTGCGGCACTGCACCGTGCACGGTTCGTGCGATCATTTTATACAGTTTAAATTCCGGATATCTCTCGTCACCGTTCTTCTTATACAACACATTCCGACCCTTGTCGTCCTTCAGCCACTCCACGACCACGCTGGCGATCCGGCTTTCTTTCAGCGTCGCCGCGTATTCAACCTCGTCGCGAATGTCCTCCACAAAGTAGTCAAACAGCGAGCACGCCAGGCGGCACAGGTCAAAACTGGGGTTGGGATCCAGACGCGGCTTTCTTGTGTTCATGTAGGGCTCGCAATTGTATTGCGTTGCGGCATCCCCGCCCCGGTCAAAGCTGTCGCTGCACATCGTTTGCCCCCGGTATTTGTATACGGCGCGCCCAAAATCAATGATTTTCATAATGCGGCCATGCGTGGGAACTCGGTAATACACCTCATTATAATGGTAGTGCAGGAACTTCTTGTCGGTTTTAACGAACATGATGTTGTTCGTGTGCAGGTCGTTGTGCGTGAATGCAAACATGTGCTGGTACGCAATGAGCGCCATAATGACCTGCAGCATGGTGGCGGTCCACTCAGAATCTGTCAGCTCGTTCTTTCCGCACATCAGGCTGTCCAGCGTATTGTCGCATTTCTCCATGATGATGGCGTGCACTGGGAAATTGTAAAGGTGGGCGTTGTGCACTTCGTCGTCGTCGCAATTGGAATCATCGCTGTCGCTGTATTCAGAATCCGTGCCGGTGTCTTCACTGCAGGTGTCATCATTGTCTTTGAATTTGGGTCCATCATCGGATGCCTGATTGTTGCTGTCGTCGTCGGATGAACGCGATGAACATGAATCACTGCTGGATTGGCTGGATTGGCTGGATCGGGAACGAGCACAAATGAGATCTTGTTCGGGTTCAGCAACAATGCATTCTTCCAATGCTAATGTATCGGACGAAGATATAGATGGCACAAACAAGCCGTCAAAGTCACACGCGTCGGCGTCCAATGCATCCGAATCCAAATGCACTTCATCTAACTCTTCGCCAATCCGCACATTGGGTTTGGGTTTGGCTTTGTTATTATTAAATGACGCAGAGTCAAAAAAGTCGGATGGGATTTCATCCAACCTGAAGAGCTCGTTCCTATTTTTCAAAAAAAAGTCGCATGTGCTAAAATATTCCAGATCATCGTATGCATTGACCGTGAATTCATCCTGGTTAGCCAAAAACGACCCGTAAAAATCAAGTCCGTGCACGAACCCGTGCGTGTGCATCACACGGCTGGTCAAATACGTGAAAAATGAATCCACATAAGATGAATTATTGATATCCTGCATTTTTTTTTGATGGACTGATTTATTCGCTTCAATGCTGTCATATTTAGGCAGCGCAAGCAAATCGGACGCCTCCATGTCATACTTCCCTGACAAATATTTGATAGGATCCAGCAGCGGTGAATATTTTATGAATGCCGGAATTTTTAAAAGCGATTCATCCTCCGAATCAAGCGTGGCCACAACTGTGTTTTTATTCGCGCCAGATGCAACCGTTGCGACATGATACCGGTGATTTAAATTAATGGCGTCATGATTTGATTCGGACAATGAAAAAAAACGACGATACATCGGAATGTAGTTTTGCAAATTGTGCAGCCCAGTTTTTGCATTCTCTAAAGATTCAAACAGCAGCGGGTGTTTGTGTTTGCGATACATCAATTCAAATGGAGTTGTCATGGGGATGAATAGAGAGAAATTGCAAATATATAAATAATATGAATAATGAGTTGTATGCTTATTCATAACATTAATAAAGTTGGTTTTAAACTAATTTTCAAAAGAAATCCATAAAAATTGAATTTCAACAAACAACAATCATCAGCAACAGCTATAACAGCAACAACATCATCGTCCAGTTAAAATATGACCGAATCCCAGAAATCTGAAGAAATCGTTGGCGAATGCGGCGTTTGCAGCAATTCGTTATCAGTCGGCGCCAATCATGCATATACAGTATGCAAGCACTTATTCTGCATATCGTGTTTGCTGAAATGGCACAAGGCGAATCCAAAGGCCACATGTCCAATGTGTCGGGCCCCATTGTATGAAGACGAAGCTGCTGCAGCAGCGCAAGCAGATGAAGAAGAAGCGGAAGCATTTGAACTTTCGTATCAAGTGGAACAAGCACAAGGAGCCTGGATGACATTACAAGAAATGGATTTAACCAATGAGGAACAGTCCATGCATGATCACATGATGTATGTTGTGACTGCTCACGCGGAGCATTATTGTCTCAACAATCCGAGGTGCACTTTCATGGGAACCAACAGTCTTCGCACCATTCCGAACAGAGAGAGCGATTACAATAGGATTGAAGTTGGCGCCCAGAATTTAAACTGCCATTACATAATTGAATTGCGCGACTCCTCTCGTGCATTTCGCTACAAATTCGGACGCATTGAAGACATAAGAATGATGCATCCCATGTTTCAGGGCTTCTCGTTCTTTGTTTTCCGAGAGTTGATTGAACGTTGGGACAATGACACTGGATACATGCAAACGGAATGGTCCCATGAAACGCAGCTCATTGCTATGCAGGGGGGCGATGTAAGCTCACTCCGACAATATGTGCCAAGAGTGCGCCGCATGGCATGAGCGTGTGAACCAAATTATAAAATCATAATCCAAATAAACACATAAAGAATGTGCAATAAATCACAATTAATACTATCAAATTTATAAAAATCATAACAACAATGCCATCCTTTTTCAAACATGCAAGAGGTGTGCAAAAGTCCACACACGCGCACAAACCCATTTTTCATGGTTTAAAAAAAACCCAGAGTTATTTAAGTGGATTTGTGCCTCAAAGCTGGTTTTTTGCGCCAGCACCAGAGCCAGTTTCAACCGTGTTTGAGACCAACGACTGCCTTTGGTACTACGGAACTCTTTATGTCAAAGAAGCGGTTGCTGTTGCAAGAATGCACGACCAGCAACAAATGCACGACCAGCAACAAATACAGCAACAAACGCAGCAACAAATGCAACAAATTCAAGAGCCCACCCATTGCATTGATGTTTTTGACGATGATGACACAGAGAGCATTTCAAGTGGCAATGGCAGCATTAGTGCATTCAAACATCCGCGCAACATCGGCAAACAAAATCAGCTCAAATACTTAAAGGACGGCATGCGGTTGCGGCACATGATTTTAAACCGAGCAAATCATGAATGGAATGAATGGTTCGCGGTGTTTGATGCTGACACCAATCGCATCATTCGCACCCCGGATGGGGTGGCATTTGACACGTTGCGCCAATTTGCTCGCCTGCATTGCAACGAAGTTTTATCCACCGATTCCTCTTCAACAAATGTGTGGTCTGACCCGAATTTTAAGTGCAAAGACGACGCGGATAGTCAATGGCAACCATTGTCCAATTTGAAACATTGACCACTAGAATTCCTGATATAGATGTATTTATCCTGGAAGAAAATACATTCAATAAAATTTCAAATATAATAAGAATGTATATATTATATATATTCTTATTATTAATTCAACCACGATGTCTTTGCAGTTCAACCAGTTCTTCATTAAACGGCACATCACGTCCTTTTCCATTCTGGTGTTTTTAGCGGTATTTGCAACAATTCAGGCATTTAAGCCCCGGTTCATGTATAATGAGGACGGCAGTTTGCGTCAGTTCGGCATCGGATTCCAGCGAAAAACGGTGGTTCCGGCATGGCTGGTTGCCATTGTGCTAGCAATTCTCTCCTATTTACTGGTTTTATACGCATCCACTCCTCTAATGGGTTGGTGAAACCGTTTTACGCCATTCTATTCGGATGTTTTGTAAACGATTGCAGGTTCGGTGGATGGGGTAGGGGTGGGGTTTGCAGCGGCAGCATCATTCAATTCATCAATGTTTATGGCGCACGGTGAGTTTTCTTGCGCAATGATGAAGGTTAGATCTGCCATCAAATTCAATGTCAGCACATAAAATACGAATTTGGCAACGCTTTCCTTTGTCCGCACGTAGTCCAGAAATATGGATTTCGCATCAGGCACCTCTGACACATTTATGTATCCACCAGATTTCAACTCGTCAAATTTAATACTGGCATTAACCGAATCTGGCGCATTTGCGGATGTGGTGAGCATGCTAAACAGGGCCCAAGGATCCTCCTTCATGTAATCCAAGTATTTTTGAATTTTATCAGTGCCTGGGGTTTTGCGCAGTATGCTGTCCATGAATGACACCAGCCCGTTCAGTTTGATGATCAGGTAGCCGAACGTGTTTCCAAACGGTTGCAGCCAGGTGTACATGTATTCCAAGCACCAAAACAGGGGCACAAACAGCACCGCAAATGTTGCAAATGAAGACCATGCCGCCAATCCATAATTTGGAGTGTTGCACTGTTGCTGCAATGAAATGAATGTCAAGCTGAATTGGGTAAACCAAATGATGCCTAAAAAAATGAATGCAAATGCATATGATTTGGAAGCGGGGGAACCTGGAGTAGTGGAGGCGGCGTCCGCATTGCTTTTTTTAATATAATCAACCCACAAATACACCAGAGTAATGATGCTATAAATTCCCAGATTTAACATTCCATTGTTGGGCGATGTTGTGGCAGCAGCACTAGGCGGACTCGTGGGCGCTACAACCATCCTTGTCGTATTATTTATATTGGTTGATTGGACTTTATACACAGTATAAACATTGTGTATAAATTAATTTGAAATTTTAATGGCATAATATACATAATATAAACTAACGATCTACTAATCAATTCAATGCCATCTTATTCCGGCAATAATGCAGCCCATGCCTCCCCGTCCCTCATTGAGCCGGGTGTTAAATACTTTTTCGGAGGAGTATTAAAGGAGTGCAACCGGTTGCGCGAAGAGTATCACAACACGGTGTTCAACGCGTGCATGCTGGGATTGTTCGCCCTGATTTTAGGTGCATTGCTGTATTATAAACGCCGCAGCAAACCAACCACGGAACAACAGGTCGTGATTCGGCGAAAGCAGCAGGAATATATTCTCTCTAAATTGCGGATGGTAAATGCCGCAAATCACGCTGCATCGCGCGGAAATTTCATGACCGGGCTTCCTAAATGGGAAGTTCCTGAAGTGGAACTGATTAAAAATCGCAAAATATTTTTATGAATCATAGTTGAGAAGTGGTTGTTGTTGCATTGGATTGTGCGCATGCACCTTGATATAAATAATATGCAACATATATAAAACCCCCATAACCATCCAAACCAAATATGGAACCAATACATGCAACAAAGGCACCCACTACCAATGTCAGCAAGACCGACTACGTGGATGCGCTGAACGAGTATTATCGTTACAAGCACGATTACGACGAGAGATACGAGGAACACAAGAACGCCATTAAAGAATCCACGATGCTAACCATGCCACAGAAACGGGCCAAAATCATGCAACTTAAGCGCAACCGCAAATGCGTGGTGTGCGGCCAAAGTGGCGGAACCCATTTCACGAATGAGGACGGCATGCTGCGCGCGCAGTGCGGCAACCGGTCGCAACCCTGCTCCCTCCGCATTGAAATAGTGAAAGGTAAATTCATGAGTTTAGAGGAGTTGGCAAATGCGTCGCTGCATAACGCAGACGTGTTGAAGGATCACATCATCAAGACCAAACTGGATTTGCTGTTCAATTACACCACCGAAGAGGAAGCGCTGCGCAAGTTTGAAACGGATCGCGCGGCTTTAGACCAGGCACTTGATCTGTATGGCGGGTTTCGGCAAAAGTATTTAGACGTGGTGCGGAATCCAGAACGCCGCGAAGAAGCTGATGCGCTAACTGCCGAGTTTTATGCAACGGTCCAGCAATTTAAGGAGATGGTGAAAATGGGCGCAGATTCAAACACGGATTCTTTTATCAGAGACGCGGTAGCGCTTTACGTTGGAAAGATTGAGCCGCTGAATAATGAACTAATGGAAACAAAATATGTGTATTCCGCCGTGGAACGGGACCAGAGTTTAGGGAATGACATGTTCCGTTTAGTCCAGAAACATTACACGCTGGAGCAGCTGGAATTTGAGATTGACGTGCCGAGCATCACGGTGGAGGCACGAAACCGACAACTGCGCGAACGGCTGGCGCGCAAGCGCAAGGACCATCTCGCCGCTTACATTTTTAACTGGACCAAGGACCAGGAGAGAATCACGGGCGACGTGTATGAAGTGGCGAACCTGGATGATCCCGAAACCGGCAAGGACGAGCTGATTGATTTCATTGTGGAGAATGGCGTGCCCACCACCAAACACGGCACAAAACAGAGAGATAATGCCAGGTTGGATAAATCCAAGTGAAAAATATAATATGAATACAATGTATCTAATAAACAATCAGACTCATCATAATACAATAATACAATAAACCAATGTCCGTGTTAAACAATATTTCATGGCCGGCATTCGTCATTAGTTTCGCAATCGGCGTGTTTTACATCTATATTTCTCTCCCCAAGCAGCGGGTGGTGATTGTTTATCCCACGCAGGATAATGAAGCCTACTTCAATTTTAGGGATAAGGCGCACAATTGCTTCCGATTTGAACAAGAGACGAAGACATGCCCCACCAATGATGACGCACTGAAAACCATTCCCATGCAAACCTAAGTCATACAATCATGACCATGCCCCAAATGATGGGCCAATTTAGAGATAATATTAAATATTTTTATAATTTTGTATTTTATAAATTTAAATTTATAAAATTACATTTGTTCCGTTGATTTATATCATGAATTCATATGGAAAATTTTACAGTAGAAGACAAGGTTGGATTGGGGGAAACATTGTCAAACATTTTAATTCATGCATTGTAAATAAATTGCCAGAAATAAATATAAATGACAAAAATGGTGCATTTATATCAAATTATTTAAAAAAAAATCACATTGAAACCGAGTTTAGCGAATTGTTCAATGAAAGCAAACTTAATTCCAGCTGGTATTTTTATTATGGCGATGATGTGGAAATATTTTCATCTGAATCGTTGTAAACCATTCCACTAAAATCATTTAGCATTTGGGAACAGGAGCTTGTCAATGGTGGTGCGCACGCAAAACAGTCGGTGCAGTATAATCCCCAGCAGGAACAGTCCTGCGGCGGTCCATGCAAACGAAGTGTGTGCAAAGCGAGCGATGATGTAAGCGCCAATTAGAGTGAAAATAACATCCACGACCGCAATGTCGCCGATTTGAATGGAATGCACGCCTTTTCCAGGAACACCCAGCGCATTTCGGTATTTGCACAAGCCTGCATTTGACATTTCCTATAAAAGTAATTAAATATTATACATACATAACGTGTATATAATATTTGGCATTTGACACATGGACCCCGCAACGGAATCATCGTCTGATAGAACGAAGGCGGAGCGGCAAGCGCAGGTGAAGCCCATACTGGAAAAGTTGTCCGAATTGAAGTTGCACGCGTCTAAATTCGCCGCCGTAAAGGCGCTCATGGTGCAAATCCAAGATTACGTTACAAACGGCGAACCGCAACATGTCAATATCGTGTTCCCCGAATTTGGCCGGCGCATCAAGGGCACACTGGAGACCAACCGACACGCAGAATCCAGCATTAAACTGCAAGGGGGCGACTAACGCCCCCCTTAAACCCCCTCGTATGGCGCGATGATTGGCGTTACCCGAAAAGGAGGGTTTACGGGCGCTGCGCTGACCTGGGTTCCCGTTTTAATACACGATGTGCTCGTCAATCCATTTTTTCAGCTGAATGCAGGTGGGCTCCATGATTTTGTTCAGCCCGTCGGCATAAGCTTGGTAATTGGATTCATTATCCTGCATTAAAATCAGCGCATTGTGCACAATGTTCAGTATCTCGGGTGTATAAATGTCGACAATGGTTATAAAAATGTCGTCTACCGTGTTGGAAGACCCAGTCATTTCTTTCCCCCCCACTGAATTCTGATCATCGTCATCATTTAAAATGGGTTTCATTTTATAAGGTTTTGAATTGGTTACATTTGGGGGCAGCGTCATGAGATCTGGCGACAGCTGGTCGTCCAGTATGAACTTGTACATGGTGAGCGTCTGCAGGATGTGCGGCTTGTCAGTTTGTCCGTATGTTCGTATCAGTTTATTTATGCCAGTCTTGGACATGTCAATTAGCAGCGTGTATAACCGGTGCTGCACCGATCCGGCAGAGTCCGTCTTGTAATGCGCATAAAATTTTTTGAAACGGTGAAACACGTTGAACAAAAAATACAGGTCTTCTTTGGTGTCATTGTTGTACCAGCGCGCCATGGATTGCGAGTAGTTAGGCAGTTGCAGGGTCATGATGTTGTTTTGGATGGTGAGTTTGGTTCCCACGGGATAAAATGTGAGCAACGCAATTTGAAGAATGGCTTGCAGCGGTTCCAAAATGGTCTCAAATCGTTCCTTTTTTCGGCGCGAACTAACAGTCTTATATAGCAACTGAAATGTAGACTGCATTTTGGTATTTAGTATTTCTTTCTTTCTTTAACAAGTTAGTGTAATGTAAACAATAATATAAGTTTTATATTATTTTTTTGAATGTCTTATTTGCAAATTCGTATTTTATGAATAAATACATTATGCGCGATTGTTTATAGGCCATTGCATTAATGGACCTGCACAAGAAGATTATCGTTGTCACTGGAGGTGCTGGATTCATTGGATCAAATCTCTGCATTTACCTCATCAATCAAAGTCCGAACAATCTTGTTGTGTGTGTGGATAATATGATCACGGGGTCGCGTGACAATCTTCGTGAATTATTGGTTCCACACCATCCGCGATTCACGCTCATTGAACACGACGTGTGCATGAATGCGGATCAAGCACTGTTTGGGGAGGATCGCATTGATGAAATTTATCATTTAGCATCCATTGCTTCGCCCCGTGTCAGTTGTTTATTTCCCAAAAACACAGGATGATCCGATGTGTCGCAAACCGGTGATTGATAAAGCAAGTGCTCTAATCGGATTCTCGTGCAAAGTTGACCTGAGCGAAGGAATCAAGCGATTGTGGGATTATTTTTCAGACTGATTTAATGTTTCAAGAAAATGTTGTTTTGCTGAATGATTTTATTGTAGGGTATGCCGTGCTTGTCGCACCAGCCGATGCATTTGACGACGTTCTGCCGTTTCATGGATTCCAGTTTTTCCGCGTGCCCCTTGTTCAGAATCAAGTGAATGGTTGCATTGATGGTTTCCATCTGTTGCTGCCCAATGATGGCATTGCATTCCTCAATCTTGTTCAAAAAATGCGAATCGTGATCTGCCGGCAGAATGGACGTCATTGTGGCATTCTGCGGAAATTCCTCCAACTGTTTGAACATGGCGCGCAAGTGCGGCATCAGCGTATCTGACGTTTTGAGCCGGAAATGTTTGCACACAATGTATCGTTCTGAATTGGCGTGTCGGCTGGTACACGGTTTTGACACAAACACCTCCTTGTACAGGTTGCACAACACGTACAACACGTCAATCGTGGGTTTGGTGAATGTGTCAAACACTTTCAGGATGAAATGCCCACCCTGTTTCTGCAATGCCAACGCAAACCCCATTTCCGCAACCAGCAGGCGCGACACCATTGTTTCTTGATTGTTGAAATCGCACGAAAAATCAAACCCGCCGTCAGCCGTTATGAGTTCACACGTGTTTTGATATTTGGACACGCAATGATTAAAGTTGTCCAACGATATGATGTTTCCCGTTCCGTCGGCCCCGGACTCAATGCACACCCGATTCCGGTGCATTTCCAGAAATCCCTTGCTCTTTTTCCATCCGGGGCAGGAGGTGTCGTGGTTCAACAGCGTCATTCCGTAATGCACGTCTGATTGCGTGTCGGAGAATTGCCGGGACCGAATGTGCACCAGGGCTTCTATAAACCCACCTGGGCCTTCGGCCAAATGGAATGAGGTCATGCGCTTGGGTTCGTGCGACGGATTAAAAAATGTGGCGTGCAATTCAATCATCTTATAAAATGACCGCGACAACGGGCGCAGTTTGCTGACCGTGTATGTTTTGCAATTGGGTATTGCGGTGTGAATGAATTCAAACGGGTTTGTGTATTTTTTTACTGAATCCCAAACTTCTTCGCCGCATTCTTCAATTTGCGCTTTAATTTCGCACAAATACATGTTTAGCGTGTGAGAAACCAACAGTGTGGCCGCAGTTGCAGTTTCGGTTGATGTAATTTCAAACAATGCGGACGATCCCAGTCCGGAACCGTCATCTTCTTCCACTGGAATATTTAAATTGTGCAATTTTGGCAATTCATAATAATGGGACATGGTGCAACTTGTAAAATTGTAAGTAAGATTATACCATTACCGCGCAAACGGTTTATGTTGTTTTCATTGATTTTCATTTATGGTTCATCAATCATCCAAATATTCATATGTTTCTTCACTTAATTCAGATGAAGTGTCAACCAACACCTCTTCTTTCGGTTGCTTTTTTTCACGTCGTTTGGACGGCTTCGTTTTTGCATTGGGTCCACCTGAACCAGTCTTGTTTTTAGTTCCAGATCCAACAATCTCGTTGGTGTCGTCATCCGCCTCATCCTCGTCCTCATCCTCATCCTCATCCTCATCATCGTCCTCGTCCTCATCCTCGTCATCATCATCATCCTCATCCTCCTCATCGTCATCATCATCCTCCTCCGCATCATCATCATCTCCGCTATTGTCCACCACAAACCCATCTTTTAAATATCCGTCCTTGGTTTTTCGGTGCGCGGGAATGGAATCCAGTTCATCTTCCTCATTGTCATCGTCTTCGCAATTGGCCAATGTGTCAAATCCACCGAACAGAAAATCATACATTTTATCCCATTTTTCAAGAGTTAGAGGAATTACCCTATGCTGCGAGGACATGTCTTTGGCCACTAGAGCGCATGCTCCAAAAAATAGAATAGTGTCCACCGGGGGTGGAAATTCATATTTGTTTTCTTGTCCCGCATTGCCGTCCTCGCGAGCCCACAATTCCACGATGAACCGTTCATCATTTACCGTTGTGCTAGAATACGCCCATTCTGCACGAATTTCAAATCCGGACGAGGTTTTGTGTTTGCATTTTTTGCACAATTCTAGCGGGGTGTACGCATCAATTTGAGAGATGCGTAAATCCCCATTACGTTCAACAATTAAAATGGAAACTGGTCCTGACTCTGCTGCGGGTTTGGGTTTGGACGGCATTGCGAGTGAGAGAAATAGTAGATTATATAATCTTGAATTATGGGTTTAAATCATTTATTTCATATATTTTATTAACCCACCACAACACAACGCAACCCAACCCATTGATTGATTTGCGATACGTTGTAAATCTGCAAAAACTATGTAAATATAACTTAATCTAATATTTTATACTATTTAATTCATGTTTTGGATTGCCCAAGTGGTGATTGTGTCCTTTGTCATCATTTTTTTATTGCACAATTTGTATTTTTTTTTCAAAGAAACATTGACGGTTCCAAAAATGAAAGACATGGTGAAACGTCCGCAACAAAAGTATGATACATTGTTTAGGGAACTGCGCATGCGCAATGAAGAATCTAAATCGGCCGATGATGGCAATGCAGAAAATGATGTTACCAATGCAAATGCCGCAATGAAAAATGAATTAAAACGTTATTTAATGGAACTCAATGCGCCGCAATCGCAATCGCCGCAATCACAGTCGCAACCACAATCGCAGTCGTCGCAACAACCAGACCCAGAACCACATCCACAATCCAATTCAAATTTCATAGAAATTGGGTCAGCATATCAATGATTGATTAATGATTTGTTGAAATCATATTAAAGTGTGGGGGGTATTGGAATGTATATCGCACAAACCAATTCACACCGACGCGCAATGCAGCCATTCCAGATGAAGAAACTGAACCCGTTTCAATTGATTGTGCAAGAACGATTCATGAAGGTACTTGAAATTTATTATGAAAATCACGTTCATAAGAAATTTTTAGCGGATGTGTATGCCGTGATTCCTAAAGGTAAAAAATGCACAATATGGTTTACAAACAAGCAGTGCTGGATGTTTCAAATCGCGAAGCGTCCTTATCAACCCAACCAACCCAATCAACCCAATCAACCCAATCAACCCATTCAGTCATTTGACGACGTTCGCATGCTGAACATGCCGTGCATGGATGACGCCTGGTATCACGGCGAAGGCACAATATTGTATGGAACCCAAATGTCTGATAAGAAACGATTCAGTGTGGAGAACGTGCATTATTTTTGCGGGATAAAACAACAAAATGATGGGAGCATGAACCGGTTCATTGATTTTTTTGATTCTTTGAAAAAATGCAAAATGGAAGCGGCGCAATTGCAATTCTTCATGCCAATCATGCACACATCATTTAATGATGCGCTGAATGATGCGATGAAGATAACGTCATATGATGTGTTTTGCATTCAACACCGATTTTTGCAACGGACTTGCTCGGAATATAAAAATTTACTGTTTCATTTAGCAGAACAGCAACCGCAACATCAATCGCAACAGCAATCGCAACAGCAATCGCAACAGCAATCGCAACAGCAATCGCAACATCAATCGCAACATCAATCGCAACATCAATCGCGGCCTTCTCAATCATTTTTTCCAAGGCAATCACATGTCACACCCGTCACAACACCCACGCCCACACCCACACCCATTGCAAAATCAATCCAACCGCTCCGCACATTCATTCTAAAGCCGGATGCTCAAAATGACATATATTATGTTTTGCACAACAAGGATGATCCCATCACGGATAAAACAATGATTGCGCACATTCCAAATTACAAAACCAGCGTCATGATGAATTCAATATTTAGGAACATCAAAGAAAACCGAAATTTAGATGCATTGGAAGAGAGCGATGATGAAGACGAATTTGTTGACAAGGACAAGGACAAGAACAAAAATCAGTTTGTGGATTTGAACAAGTGCGTGCGCATGACGTGCGCATTCAATTATCGGTTCAAGCGATGGCAGCCTTGTGCGTGCGCTTAATTGATTCATTTTTGAGAGAGGATGTGCATTTTTAGAAGGGCCCAAATGCTGACAGCCACCGCAATGAACAGGAACAAGTAAGGAAACAGAACTAAAAACCAGGACACGCGGATGTATCCAGCAGAGCAAAGACGATTCAAAATCCACGTCCAAAACAGCGTGAACAAAATGTTTGCAAGAGTTACACTATTGGTGGATTTGCTCACGCTAAAATTCAAAGAGTTCAAATATGGGTGCAGCTTGGATTGATTCACTTGCATAAAATTTGAAAACTCATTCATGCTAAAATAAGCGCCGATCATGTAAACGACAGCAAGGGTGATATACACCTTTGCGGGGGTGCAAAGATCCTGATACATTGACATTGAAATTGATTATATAAATACAATTTATATTATATTATTTTTTTAATTATTTTTTAATTATTTTTTATTCATAGATGATATCTTTTACAAATGGGATGCACATTTGCATAGAATGATCAATGCCATAGTTTATAATTTCGTCTAAATTTTCGAAGGATTTCAGCGTTTTTATTTGGAACGGGTGTTTTGACAAATAGTGGACGAGGTAGTATTCAAATTGTGATTTGTATACATAAAGAAATGGGCCGGCGAAGACGTCATTAAACAACTTAGATTCTTTTTCTGTGTTCATAATATGATATGATATATATTGCATATTATAAAATATAAAACCAACCGCCACTGTGGCGCATAAGGCATTGTGCTGCCGGAAATTAATGTATTTTGGCTACCCGCGCATTTGCTGCGGCGCGAATGGCTGCAATGTCAATGGGTTTTGGAGGGGGAGGAGGCAACTGTGTGTTCAATGCGGGCTGATTCCAAGGGGATGCTGAATTCAATTGATTGGTTCCCATGAACCCGCGATACATGTTTTGGGCTCCAATTTTTAAATTGTCCCAACCGATTTTGATGTCTTGCGGAAATCCGCCAAATACGAACCCGCCCCGCCTGGACCTGCCTTTACGGTTGCGTTTGGAGTTAAATTTGCGGGTCTTGGATCCGCCGCTCTTGCTCAATGCATTGATTTTTAACGTAGGAACCAATCGGTTGGCATCGTGCATGCCCGGCCCCCAAAATTCAGGAACGGGGATGGGTTTGCCTGCTGGAACGCCCGACTTGCTTAATGCGAAATGATTGCCTCCATTTGTGCCATTCCAATTTGGACCAACCGCTGTCGTGCGCGCCCAACCTCCCCAACCACCTTTTTTGCTGCGCCTGTTGCGTCGCGTTTTCATAGAATGTATTGTATATTGCTTATTTGTATATATAATATGGATTCATATTATAAATATTTTATGCATTTGCGAAAAACACATAAAAACAAACAAAGAATTACAATCAATTGAATAATGTCTAATAATTTGCCGTACACAAACGCAGACATTCGCCCTAAACCAAAAATAATTGATTTATTATCATTTAATATGAACCGTGTTTTCATTCCATCATTCAATGCATATGCTGCGCATGCACTGCAATCCATGAGCACATCTGCTAAAATGTTGTTAGGATCCATGGCTGCATGCATAAATGGGATTATTCCGCGCGTGTTTAAGTACACTGCCATGTCCATCTGTCTCTCCATCATTGAAGACGATTTGCAACACAATCGCGTGCCTGCAAAAAGACCGCCAATCCAATCTAGCATGTTAAATGATGTTATCATAACATTTGACGAAGAAAAAATAGAATAAGCCATTCAATCAATCAATGACAATCAATGAATCAACCAATTGTCGTTCATTCAATGTCTACATGCGTGAGGAAGTGACGCCGACAACACATTTTTTTCAGCTTGAGTGTGTCCATGACTTCCCCCTCAGGAGTTTTGTTAATGTATTCTTTGGTCAAATAAATGACCTTCTCGGTGTCCATGCCGCGAGCCATTTTCAATCGCCTCACTTCGCTGAGATAGTATTCGTATTTATTGGCAATGACGTTGCCGCAGGTGAAGCATTTAACCGGGATAATCATTGTGTTGCGATGCGGCGTGTGGTGGGTGTCTATGGATTGATTCTGATTATTATATTACACCGTTATTTTTAAATCAATTTTTAAAAATAAAGATGAAAATTTGATTTAAAAGCAATTCACTTTTATTATTTAAATTTTAAACCATGGCACAAATTAATGAAAACATTGACAATTTTTGCATCATTTTGACAAGCACCATTTACGTTAATCCCATGAAAAAATGGGTTAATATCACAGATCCAACTGAACGACTAAACTCAAATTTAAAATCAATAAAGCGATGGCTGGATGAATCAAATTTTAAAATTGTTCTTATTGATAATTCTGGATACACATTTCCCGAATTAAATGATTACATTGACAAATACAAAGAACGGTTTGAAATTATATCATTTATTGAAAAAGACATTGACAATGAGGTTTTTGTTAAGGCGGGAGCACATGCAGTCAACAATCCGGACGATTATTTATATAGTAGCAAAGGAACCAGTGAACTGTTTGCAATTTATTATACTTGCCCAAAATCAACATTAGTTGCCAAATCTAAATTTATCATTAAGATCACATGTAGATACTTTGTCAAAGAACTAGAACATTTTTTGAAGGGCGTGAATGTGGATGACTATTCCGCTTTGAGACAAAATAACGGCGACAACTGCGAAATTGTTGGGTGCCACATTAATGCGTTTCACCATGTTTTTATGCCTGCGAGCTTTAAGACCAGCAACGGATTGTATCAGCATCACATGGAAAATCTTTATAAAGACCGATTGTTGATGAAATTTCCACAAAAAAGAGTTTTAGTTTGCGACACATTTCAAATTGAACCAACCCAAATGGGAGGCGGCGATTGGATAAAAACGGAATTATGATTATTTTTTTGCTCTTTTTTTCATTGTTCGTTTCTTACCGCCACCTTTGCCTTTGTTTGTGTCCATGTGTGCTTGAATCCTCATTCGCAGTTCATGTTTGTCGTACGGGTCTGGAATTAGCACTCCATGTTTGTTGGCATATGCAGTAAGCTCAACGGTGCCCATTATATAAGCATTTGTGGGAGCGGGAGCTGGGGGAGGATTCATTATGTGTTCATATTTTTCATGCATTTCTTCATACGTCATATCTTTTTTTTCAATATTTTTATGACGAATGACGGCAATTCGCATGTCCCTGCATTGTTCTTTTGTCTTAAATGAAAACACCGGAAGCCCTTTTGATTCCAACCGTTTTATTTGTTCATGGGTGATTGGCATGAGTTCTGGCAATATGAATGGTTTAAAATCAAACCTTATGTTGTAAGATGGGTCAATTGCGTGCATTAAATGAGTCATAAGCGCCATTTCATATTTTGCACGCCTTTTTGGTATTTTACGTTTCATTTTGTATGTTCCAGAAAAAAAATTAAACTCCAGGATGTTTTCATTGATGCACCGTATTTCTCCCGATGCATGCAATCCGTATTGCAGCGTATTTATTGCAATGCCTTTTTCTTTTGCGATGCGATCTAACTCGTCCCGTTGGGCCATGCGATAAAAAATTTGGTGATGCTTTGTTCCAAATTCGAACATGTTCAGCGCCTTGGATGCATACAACTTCATTGGTTCCAATTGTCGGTCCATGCCTGTGCTAGGATCCTTTGAAATGATGGATGCAATGATGTATGTGTACATTGCACCCGGTTCAAATTGGGATGGTGTCGGATTCACAAGCATTGGGCTCATCTCATGTATTATCTCTAAATGTGATGGATCATATGAGTCCAATGGAATGTAATAAAAATTGCCATCTTCACCTTGCATGCATTGCATGCTAACCCGTGTGGTTGGATTTTGAATTGCTTTTCGTGTCATGCTTCTTTTTATAAAGTACAGTCCTTCAATTGGTGGTTTATTACTTCGCGTATTTGAAGGCCGGAGCCAGCTTTCAGGCACATCTGCGGCTGCAGCTTCACCCATTTTCTAAAAAATGATTAATATATTACAATTATATTTTAATCATTTGGATTTGATTTGCAACATTTTGTTCAATTCTTTTTCTCAGGTTGCTCCTTGACTATTAATTGAATTTTGGGGTTTCTTCCTGGTTTTTTTTTCTCTGGAACAGCAACACCTGCATCAACAGGATTAATAACAACGGGATTGGCAGCAGCAGCAACGGGCTTGGCAACAGCAGTGGCAGCAGCAGCAGCAGCCTTAGCCTTTGGTTTTGTTGCAACAGCAACAACCGGGACGACAACAACCGGGGCTTCAACGGCCTTGTCCAGTTCCTCTTGTTCCTGTTCCAACGCCGCCATCTGTTTTTCAAACGCGGTGGATGTGCCCAGCAGGCTCTTCACCACCAGTTCCGCATTGTCAATGGAACGCACCTTCTTGAACACGAAATAGCGGTTGTAAAATGAGATGCGGCGTTCATAGTCCCGCATGTCTGGTGCATCCCCCAAATCAGATGCTATCGCAGGGGTTTGCTTGATGCGCGTCATCATCTGCGCATACAACTGCTCAAACATTCCGGTTCCGTCCGGCAACCCGAGTTTCAATGCATCTTCCCGTGGCACCACCTCAAAGCCGAAATTCGCCATCAATCGTTTCAAATATGCAAAGTTGACCAAATATTCGCGAAACGTCTTGTTGATGGATTCCTGATACACGTCAATCGCATATCCCACGCAGGTCTCGTCATCCGGAAACTCGGTGGCAGCATAAGCCTTGGTCACCTGCCACACGCGTTTCCCTTTGTGCAGCACGGCGATGCCGTCACCCTCCTCATACGGCTTCAGCGCATCAAACATGGTTGCGCCGTCATATGTTGTGCCGATGAAGTATCCGCCCACTTCCGTGCACTCGCACACGTTGCGCAGAAAGTTGCACACATTGGCGCGGTTTTCAAACATGTAGTGAATCGCGAACTGGCACGACGACACATTGAACCCGTTTTCCGCTTTTCCGTATTCGCGATACACGCCTTCGCCAAGCAGCGCTTTGTCCTTCGGACCATCTCCGAACACGGCCCTTACAATCTGCTTGTATTTTTCGCCGCTGATTCCGGCCCCGCTTTTTACATTCAACGCACTGTTTCCATGGACAAACAGCGCCGACGGCATGATCGTGAACCGCTTGCAGGATTCCAAGTAGCGCGCGCATGCGCCATCCAGCTGGTTTTGAATGTTGTCTTTTGAAATGTCAATGCCTAACACGAATGATAGATTGGCTTGAATCCATTTTTGAAGGTCGCCCGCCTTTCCGACCGCAAAGTCAATGAGCGTATTTCCACGCTTGCTCACACCGCCAATCAGCGCGCGCTTGACATACCGGTTGTGGAAATCGCGCAGCCCGCGCGTGGTGGTGTCACCCGAAGACGAGACGCGATTGTAATACACGTCATCATCGGCTATCTCATCCGGAATGTCTGTGCCAGTCGTGAGCATTTTCTTCGTGATGGGATTGTGTATGGTGTGCCAATTGGAGTTGGCGACGTGATAGGCGTTGCCGTAGTTCTTCTGGCCGCTGCGATACTCCGCTGTTTTATCGGTGCGCACGCGCAACGGAACCCAGTGAAAGCGGGGATCGGCAGACTCCGCATTGTATGCACACTCAATGATGGTTCCGTCTTCAATGACCTCGTTTTCGGAAGTCAGCATCAGACCGCGATTTCCCGCCGCATCAGCGCGAAGGATAACATTACACACATGGGCCTCGGGATCATACGGGTTTGTCGGATAAAATGGCACCGGTTTGTAAGAGTCTTCGCCAGTGCCTCTGTTGTCGCTTCTGGCACCCGCGCCTTTCCGCGGCAATTTCCCCTGTATGATATCCTCGCACGGATTCAAATAACCGTGTTTTTTTTCGTCAAACCCGACCCGCAGTGTGAGTGTATTGTACTGCACAACCTGGTCATTTTTCGCAGTATTTACGCCGTCCGCGTAAATGCTCGTCAATTTGGGTTGTCCATTGGTGTCTTTTACCACCGTGGCCAGAAAGTCAATGGTGTTGGCTTCGGTGGGTTTCCATTTGAATGAGAGCGGCCACGTGATTTTGGTCTTCGGACCTGCGACATCTCCGCCAACATCTCCGCCAGCGGGGGCATCGGCCGGCGTGAAAATGATGCCGTCCGTATTGTATTCATATGCACTGGAATCAATCTGCAACATGAGCGTGGCGCAACACTGGAAAATGCTTTGATCCTGTCCCGTGTATTTGAATTTCTTGTATTCAATGCGGATCGGGCATGTGGCTGCCCCGCGAACAACGGAGCGCGCACCCAACCGAGTGATCACATCAACCAATAGCGGCAGACGGAACTTGCTCGCAGACACTTCGGCGGAAGGCGGCACGAAATGCAGCGCGCGCACATCCTTGCCGGCAATGTAATACGCATCAAACGCAGCAAACAGGTTGATGAACCGGCCACTCTTGTCGTGCAGGATGTGCTCACCATCCAATAACGTATTGAACAGCTTGTCTTCAGCGCTCTGCGCCCCCGTGAACTGCACGCGCATGTTGGTATCAATGAGGTAAATGCGCCCCGTGGGCGATACGTAGAGCAGCTTGCGCGCGCCGTCAGCCTTATCCGTCACCGTGTAATTGTTTCGCACGTTGGGAATGGTGCAATTTTCATTGACGGGCACAATGTTCTGCAGCTGGAGCGTGTAGGATGACGGACCGATGAAGTTTTTTGGGAACAACTTGACTGCGCTGTCCGAGCCCTTTTCTTTGTGTTCTTTGTGTTCTTTCTGTTCAGGATGCAACAAATGAATGTAGTCTGTCGCCACACCCGAGAGTTCAGCTGCACCCACCGGATAGTTGGTGCCTTGCAAACCCGACATCACGGTCTTGATAGTTGATCGCAATGCATCCGCCAACTTACGCGCAGAGCTAAACGCGGTTCCTTGCCCGACCGCATCGTTCAGCACCTCAATCTCAATTTCATATTTGGGCTGAGACTCAGTCACCTGAGATTCGGCAAACGTGTGCGTTGGAATCATGCCGTTGCTGCCGCCGGTGCCATAGTCACGGCGCGATTCTTTGACGATGCTCATGTCAACGACGAACGGAAACGCAGGGTTGCGAAACGTGCTGCGGTTGATGTAGCGAAACGTTTTTTTGCTGCTGCGCCACGGACCAACCACCGTTTTTGCGGCGGAAGACGATTCCGCAAACTGTTTTTCTTTCTGCAGCGACAAACGAAAATTGAAGTCGTCAAAATTGAGTGGGGGAATCATTTCACCGTTGTCGCCTTCAATCCCCGTTTTTTGAACGAAGGTCGGCGTGACCGTTTCCAGCGAATTGGTTTTGCAATACAACTGAATATTGTGTAGTCCCTTGATTTCGGTGCGAATGTTGGACATTTTGGGTTTGCCAGTTTGCGGGTCCAGGCTCTCGGAATTGATTTTGAGGGTGTAGTCGTCCATTTTTTCCATGATGAATCCGGATGACAGCAGTGCTTTGATAACATTGTCAAAATCAATTTTGGTAGTGGATGCAACGTGTTTCAAATTGCGAGTTCCAAATCGCACCTCCAATTCAAGCGAGCCGCCGTCGGTTCGCAACACCCCGCCTAAATACCGTTCTATCATGTCATCAAATAATTCATGAGGGGGGGCTTGCTTTTGATGCGTCTGCATTCTGATTCGGGATCCGATGGTGTATATTAAGAGAGCATATTATTTAAATTCAATTTTACTATTTAATTTAGATAATTAGAGTGGTGTCCATTCTACAAAACGAGCTGTTTTGCAACTGAGTCATATAGTTCCTGTTTTTTCATTTTGGGCTTGAGCTGGATCTTCAGCTGGTGGCACATTTCGGTGAGTTCTGCAACGGTGTAAGCGCTCGCCGATTTAATGGGCTTCTGCAGGGTTTCAATGCGATAATGCGTTGCTCTTATTGATGTCAACTGCGTTTCAGTAGCCGGTGTCATGGTGATCTGTTTGTTAGTGCGTTCTATGATATGAACCGGTTTATCCGAAACCGCATCACTGATGAACTCGGCGTAGACGCGATTGGCCGGATTCACAAACACCGCATTCAACGAGTTCAAATGCACCAGCACTTGGAACGTGTGCAATGAGATGCGTTGTGACATAATGTCGCCTTCAATGGTGGACGCCGCGAATTTGATTCCAGTGGTTTGTTTCAATGCTTTGCCCTTGTCTCTCACCATCATTATTTGGTCGCGCTTGCCGTCCTGCTCGGCCGTGAACCGGTTTGCTAGTTGCTCGTATTTGAATGCGCCGTGCATCATCACATACAGACACCAAAACAGCGGGTCTTGATTCAATGCGGGGCGAAACACGTTATCAGCTGGTTTTGGTTGCATTTGGGTTGGTTTTTGTGGCTGGTGTTGCATTGATTGCATTGGTGTTGGTTGCATTGATTGCATTGGTTTTGGTTGCATTTGTGTTGGCGTTGGTGTTGGTTTTTGTTGCATTGGTTGCACAGTCGTGTCATACAGCATAACATCCCGCAATTTAGTTAAAGCATTGTTGATACTCGTTTGATTGGGGTTGACCTTGTGCATGGGTTGGTTTAGTTGACATGCATCATCATATTGTGTTTAAATCAATTGCACTTATTTGAATTGTCCATTTGGTTCATGGTTCATTATAAATAATATATGTTGTAACACTATAACACAATCTATATCATAATAATGTCAAGTCGGCCAGATAGTCCCGAACCCATCGGATATGATGTAGCTGCCGCAGATAGATATTTTGCAGCAGAAGCGGAAAAAAAAAGAAAAGACGAAGCAGAACGAGCAGCTGCAGAAGCAGCAGAAACAGCACGATTGGCAAAAAACACAAATATGCAAGAAGTGGACGGCGGTGCCAAAAGAAAACGAACTACAAAAACGAAAAAAATGAAGCGAAGGCACAAACGCAAATCTCACAGCAAATCAAAGCGCGGCATGAAAAGATAGAATTATTGGAATTGTAATTATAATTATTCATTTAGTTTGATTGAATGCTTGTTTTTGCGACGACTTCGCTTCGTTTTTTTTATTTTGCGACCTCCACTTCGTCTTTTTGAAATCATGCTTTTTAAATGAGCCAGTTCTGGGGGGTGCATTTGGGACGGTGGTTGCACAAGAGCACCCACTAATGATGTCATAATTCCACTTCTTGCAAGCATTTTCGCACGTTCTTCACTGGTTATAGATGGAACCGATGTCAACAATGCCTTTGCCTTATTTGCCTTTGCCTTATTTGCAAGAGTTGGGGTTGACACATGTCTGGTTGCAGGGATTAATGATAATAATGTTTGTCGCCGTTTGGTCAAATCAAATTGCAATAACTCCTCTGCTTTTGACACCAATTGGTGCAATGTTGTCATTGGATCTCCTTTGCTTATGCCAAATAAATTACATCCCGGTACCAAAATATATTCATCAATAATGGCTATACTGTCTGGGTCAAGTGGGTCAATGTTCTCAATTAACTCGCGTAATGTTCCAATGTACCATCTAACGCATCTAATTATTGCACCCCGTTCTCTATAGTAATTATCTCTTATACTTAAATCACTACTGATTTCACTGTAGCTTCTTTTGAATTCATCTGATAATGAAGGTTGCATTGCCATATGATGTAAAAATGCATTAAGGTTTGCCCAGTTGCCGCGTGGTAGAGTAGCAGCAGCTCCAAGTATGCCTCTCATTGTTTGCAAATGTGCATATATTCTTTTATCACATTTGATGAGTGATTCATTTGATGGTAGGTCAAATGCATGTGACTCAATTACAGATGATCCAACCCGACGGTCGTATGCATGCCTGCACATGACGCCAAACGCGCGCATGTCAATTATGTGACCCGAATGAAACGTCACAAAGGCAATGTGGCGAGGCAACCACCATATCACTTCATCTAACTGGTGCATGCATTGTTCAGTGGATATCCTCTCGCCATCGTGGGTTAATTTCAATAAATCACTTAATCTCCTCAATGTTAGTGAATCATCTACGCTATCCATGAAATTTATTTTATTTATCACTGTGCATTACAATGATATATTAATTTGGAATTGAAATCATTTATTTGGGTTGGTTAAATGCTTAATCTTCATTGGGTTTTGGTTTTGCGCCGACGACTTCGCTTCGTTTTTTTTATTTTGCGACCTCCACCTCGTCTTTTTGAAATCATGCTTTTTAAATGAGCCAGTTCTGGGGGGTGCATTTGGGACGGTGGTTGCACAAGAGCACCCACTAATGATGTCATAATTCCACTTCTTGCAATCATTTTCGCACGTTCTTCACTTGTTATAGATGGAACCGATAACAATGCCTTTGCCTTATTTGCCTTTGCCTCCGCATTTGCCATAGTTGGATCTAACTGTTTGGTTGCAGGGATTAATGATAATAATAATGTTTGTCGCCGTTTGGTCAAATTAAATCGCAATAATTCTTCTGCGTTCGACACCAATTGGATTAATGTTGTCATTGGATCTCCTTCGCTTATGCCAAAAAAATTACATCCCGGCACCAAAATATATTCATCAAGATTGGCTGCGTCTTTCGGATCAAGAGTATTCGTTTGAATCATATCAATTATTTTTTTTAATGTTTCAATGTACCATCTAATGCACCTCATTGTTGTCCCCCATTCATGATAATGCCCATCTCTTATCTCTAAATAATTAGCGATTTCATGAAAGTTTTCTCTCAATTGATCTTTGTGTGGTGAGAATGACATGTGTGCCATGTGATATAAAAACATTTTAAGGTTTCTCCATTTCCATCCCCCTCCTGGTAGATCCTGTTTTTTATAACCTTTAAGTATGTCTGCTATTATTTTTAAATGGTGTAGCAATTTTGTCTCATCTTTAATGAATGATTTATTTGATGGCATTGTTTCAAAATTGAAGGAATCTGGGTTTACCAGTTTGTACCGTTTATATATATCCCTGCACATGAGACCAAACTCATGCATGTCAATTATGTCATCCGAATGAGAAGTCATAAATTTAATGTGTCTAGGCAATAACTCAATGATTCTATCTAAATGTTTAATGCATTGATCCGTTGATATGTCGCTGGTGTTGTCTATTTTTAGTAAACCAACCAATTCCCCTGCAACTTCAACATTTGTTCCCGTCCTTTCAAGATTCATTTAATGCATTTATAAAATTAACTAATATAAAAAAACATATTAGAATTACATTCATGTTTATGATTATCAAATTCAAATGCCAACCGCCGATTTAAAGCAATTGAAGGACCGAATTGAGGCATTGAACCAGCACCATCAAATTCAAATATTGCAAATCATGACTCAATGCAAGGTTGACCTGACTGAAAACAAAAACGGGGCATTCATCAATTTGACGAACGTGGATGATGCCGTCATTTCCAAAATCACCGATTATTTGGGATACGTTGATGAACAAGAGACCCAATTGAATGAAGTTGAGAATCAAAAAACGGAGTTAACGAAACAATTTTTCAAACCATAGGCATAGGCACGGCGGTGGCCGTGGTGGTCCATTCGCCAATGATGGACACCTGTTTATCGTTCAATTCAAACCGTCTTCCAACTACGCGAACCTGAATCATGTCACCCGGTTTAATAGAATCCATTGACATATAATTTGCAATCATCCGCGTGGTGGCGGTATCGTGCATTTCACGTGAAATGTAAATGACCACCGGGGATGGATTTGCGCAGGCATGTGCCCGAATGCCCGCCTGCGTCACCGTTTTTGCAATGCAATTCATGATGGCGCCCTCTTTCGGACAACACAACATGCACTCAATCTCCAGATCAAACCGAATGTTTCCAGCCGCAAAGGTGCCAATGGAATGCGATCGCAGGTTGCAAGAACCGGCTTTGACAAAGCCTTCAGCAATGCAGCGGCCATCAATTTCACTGGAGACGACGTGCTTCAGGTGGTCTTCCATGCACTTAAAATTGGGTATGTCAGAAAACGGAATGCACAATTTGCGACGAATGCAGGTTGAATGATACAACAACGAATTGTCCGGATACGCGTGGGATAGAGTCATTCGTCGGATCTGAGGTCTTTAACTACATCATGATTTAGCCCTAATTTTAATTCAATTTTTTGAATTAACATTTAATATATCTATCTATCTAATCTATCTATCTAATCTATCTATCTAATCTATCTATTGTTATCAATTGAATGCACATTCTCTCATTTGTCGTGCTGTGCAAGTTCCCCAATGACCGAAACGGCGGGATCATTCAACTCAAAGTGCTGTCCGATGACGCGCACCACGATTTCATCCCCCGCCTTGATTTTGGCGAACCGCGGATTGGAATAGTGATGGTCACGTGACACAAACACGATTACGGGACTGGGTTCGGGCACAATGTGCGCTTGCAGTCCCGCCTGCGTCACATTCTGCACGACGCAATGAATGAGCATGCCCTCCACCGGATTGCAGGCTTGATACTCGTAAACAACTTCAAACGCAACCGCGGCATAGTCGGTCAAATCCCCGGATGAATATGCCAGCAGCTGGGTGGATCGGGGACGCACATATCCCTCTGCATTGCACTTGCCTTCATGCTCGTGCGCTAAATGCTTTTCCAGCACGTCCCGGATGTTGCGTCCAATTGCGGTAAACGGCAGCACAACCTTCCTTGACACCATGGTCGGAACGTAAATGTCGGTGCTAATGGGTTGTTGTTGTGGGCGTTGTTGTGGGCGTTGCTGTGGGCGTTGTTGTGGGTGTTGTTGATGGCGTTGTTGATACATGCAATTGAGAGATATTGATGATATTGATGATATTGATGATATTGATGATATTGATGATATTGATTATATAGTTAATATATGTGCATATTAGTTTTATTTGCTTAAACATAATTATCATTATTATGTTTTGGATTGGCGCACGGCTTGCACCGGCGTTAAAAACCAGTGCTTGCCGTCCTTCTGCATCAGATTGTAGCTGCGCAAAAGCAGTTCGGGTAAAACGCAAAACCGCGCCGTGTTTTGATCCTTCGTGCCTTCCATAGTATACATCGGCGGCGCATCCGGATTCAAGCCGTGTATGATTTGATTCACAATGGTGAGACGGCGCTGTTTGGACGAGATTTGATCGCACCGCGCACCCACACCCTTTTCTTGCACGTATTTGATCTTAAACACGGCATAGCTTCCCCCGCTTTTTTCCTTAAATTCCGCAATGAATCCGATGATTGGAGACAGGGTTGACTCGCGGGGCATCCTGGCCGCAATTTCATCCATGTAAGGACGCCATTCAACGCTAGATGGTGCGGCAGCCCACGCAGATGCCGCATTTTTGCGTATAACCAGTTGCATGCCCGTTGTCGCCTGCATCTTCAGCAGGAGCATGCCTTCCTCCCCCGCGTATTTCAGATTTTTTAGTATTTGACCGTCAAAATATTCGCGAGCAAACCGGTCAAACTCGTCGCCGGGCGCCTGCGCATAAAGCGTGTTCAAATACTGCAGCCCAATGTCGTGGGACGAAACCATCAGCTCTTCCACGAAATGCTCCACGACGCATCGCTTTAATATAATCGGATCAGTATCACTTAATTCCCGAATCACGTCTCGGCACAGCTCGTTCCACGTTTTTGTGTTTTTGTCAGTCGCTTTCGCCAAACCCGTGGGTATGGTTATTTCCAGATATGCCTTCTTCATGTCTTGAACCTGGGTTGGCACCGCCATGAGTTGCATTGGCGCGATTGCTTTGGGCTTTACAAACCCGTGCTTTTCGGCCAGGCGTTCCAGCGTGCCGTTCTTCAGCGGAAACGATATGTGCTCCCGCTTAAATTGCAAAGGAGCGCTGCGTTCATAAATGCCGATCCGCGGGTCCGTTATTTCCGATGGTTGAAACAGGTAATATTCACCCACATTGATGAGGCGCCCGGTGCGCCCGTATCGGTCCACCAAATGATCCCCATCATCGGCAATCATTCGGGTTAGGGCGACGTCCACTTGCTCGCGCGGGTGCCCAATTAGGTGATTCAAGAGCGTTTTTCGCGCGTAAAAATGTTGAACCTTGAACAAGTCGCGAATGCGCTGCATGATTTGGTCGGCATTCATGATGATGAAGGGTTCCGAATACGTGTTGTCGTTCACCTTGATTGGGCCGCTGGTTCCGACCGCGCACTTGTATTCGCAGGTGGCCTGATAGTCGCACACGAATGAAAATGGGCGGTCACCAATCGCATACTGGCTAATCACGGTTCCGTCGGCCAGCACTTGGCGCACGGTGACATCTTTACCGCCATTGTGCCGCCGAATGACCTCCTGGCTGAATTTGGTTTGGTCAATGTTGAGCAAGCAGTCCACCGCATTTTCTTTCAGAATGCGGCTCACTTGTCCGATTTGCGCGGCCTTTGCTTCGGCCAGACGGTACACGTAGAGGTCAGCGGCTTCCATGTCGGGACTGCCCGACAGCAGCGTTCCGTATAAAAACAGCTGCACATTGCGCTCCACAAACGGGAGGTCGGAGTGGCTGCAGTTGCGCACGGCGCGACCAATGATTTGCTCAATGCGGTTCATGTTGTACCACGGCTCCATGATGTGCACCTGGCGCACGTTCTTGAAATCAATTCCCTCGCTGCCCGCCTTGGAAATGATAACGACCTTGATGCGCTGGCCGTTCGCGTTGTCCGTTGTGAGCGCTTCCAGCTCGGCGCGGTTGTCCGGTGACAGCTGCTTGTCTCCCGTGAACATGGCGTATTTTGCAGCGAACCGATTTTTTGTGGCTCCATCATATTGGATGATGCGCTGCGGCACAGGGGCAGTTTTAAACAGCGACCCCACGTCTTTGTCGTATCGCGTGAACCCCATCTCTTCCAAGGCCAGCGCAATGGGCACCGCACCACCGCCAATGTATTCGCTGTAAATCATGACGATGCCGGCGGCTTTTTCGATTTGTGCGCAAATGCTGGCGATTTTGCTGCTGTATTTGCCGATTTCCGCGCGCGAGAAAATGTGGCCAAAATTCGTCCGCGTGGTGGGCTTGTATTCAAAATTGGAAATGCGCGTACCGTCTTCAGACTCTTCGTATTTCATGACGCGTCTCAGTCCCGCGTCCCCTAGCAATCCCTTGACATCCATTTTCTCAATGAGGGCCACGTCGGCAGCCCTCACATTCGCATCAGCGGCGGCGGCCGCTTGAGGACGGCGTGCCACGAGTCTATCAAATTCCACGCTGGGATACACCATGTTGAGCGCTTCTATGGGCTGCTTCAGCAAAAACGAGCCGAACGATGTGGCGTCGTCCGACATGTCCAGCCGTTTTCGGTCAATGATGTAATTATAAACCGTTTCTTGATACGCCCCCGCGGGATTCAAATACACGTCCAGGTGCTGCAGCGGATCCGGAATCTGGGTTCCGTTCAATTGCAGCGTGGGGTGCTTGTCACGATTTAGCAAAAAGGAATGCTGGGGAGCAAACTCTCGCGGGGTCATTCTATAGGGAAAAATATAGGGATTCTCTCCTTTTACCACCGAAATGTAGCCGGTGGATTTGATGCGCAGCAGTTCGGCACCCACTTCGCGACCGTCTAAGCGCAGCAAATTCCCATCCCGGTCAAACACGTCGCTCACTGAAATGGTGGCACGACGATCGTTCACGTTCATCAAATTCAGCAGCCACACGATCTCGCGCGGGTCGTTGTACATGGGCGTGCCCGACAACAGCAGCAGTCGCAAATTATCGGCATATCGCACCAATTTATACAATTCGGCAGACACACTGGTTCCTTCTTTTTTGGCTTTCTTGGTGACGTCCTTGGCTTCTTCGTCGCTGCGCACGTTGTGAATTTCATCCACGATGAGCAGCCGGTAGTTGAACTCGTGCTTAATGGCGCGAATGGCCTCTGGTTTCGCGGACCCCTCCTTTGTTGTCGTGAGCCTGTGCACCAAATTGGCCAATTCAATGTAGCCCATGAATTCATAATTTGCGTTGATGAGCCGGGTGATGCGCTGCACAATACTGGCGCGCACGCTCTCCACGTTTCGTTCCGTCAAATCCGTCAGTTCCGCATTTGCTCCCACTTCCTTTAACAGCTTGGTTCCGGTGCAGCCGCGAATCACGAACTGACGCGTGACCCGGCTGAACTTCAATTTATTGAAATCAAACAACTGTTTGCGAAAATTGTCCTGCACGTTGACCGAAGCAACCACCAGTATTTTTTTGACCGCACCCACTTGATGCATGTAGTCGCGCATCTCTTCGGCCACGCTGATGGCCGAACACGTTTTGCCGGTTCCGAGACCGTGATACAGCAACAGGCTGTTGTAAGGCGTCATCGCAGATAAAAAATTGCGCACAAAGAGCTGATGCGGAGCCAGCTCAAAGGCAGCCCCACACATCTTTGCCGCTTCGGTTTCCATCTGATTTTGAGACACAGGCATGATCGCGTTGTGTTTGGTGTCGTTGAATTCCTTTCGCTGCGCAATGTTCAACGCAAAATCGGGGGCATTCAATGTTGGATACAAAAACTCCAGGCCTTCTTCTTCGCCTGCATTGACCGCAGCACCGCGTTTCCATTCCTGCAATTCATTGTAATGCATCCCTGCATTGGGGGGTAGATTCGGGGATGGATCCTGATTCGCAAGCAGAATGGGATGCACGTGTTTGGGTTTTGATGGGGGGGGTGCGATGGGGTCTGGTTGTTGCTGAAATGCGGGAGGATCCATCACAAAATTATTATTATTTGCAGTTATAATATAAAATGATTATAAATTGGGGAAACCGAACTCACCCAACAAACAAATCTAACAACACACTATCACATATTCTATCAACGCATTGTTTAAATTGCGCAAAATGTTTATTTTTTCTAAATTATACGGACGAATGTGTTGAATGCATTCTCTGTATGAAAACCACGCCATTTTGCTGACTTCTGTTTTTTGAAAAACGGGCGATGTTTCCAATAACAATTGTTCGGGCAACGGCATGTATGCAACGTAATATTTGTGCTTGTACGTTTTCATATTGGAACCCATGAATATTTCTTCATATGGAATGATGTTTTGCATCACAACTAAACGGGTATCATCGTATCCTGTCTCTTCCGAAAATTCACGAAGGGCGCATTCAATGTCCTTTTCCTGATAATTGCGACGTCCCTTTGGAAATCCCCATTCAGGCTCAGTCCACCGAGTGTTGGAATTGGCAATCAAAGAGTTCAGCGAGTAATAGATGCCCCCGTTGCGATTCAATTTTATACCGGACTTCAACGTGTTAAATCGGTCACATGACACGGCTTCTTCGTTTTGATATTTTGAATTTAAATAATCCCCCCACACATTTTTCCACAACTCGCTAAATGTTTGTGTTTGCAACCGATGTTTTTCATCCACTGTCATTTCGTCAATCAACCGTTGCACGTATGTTTGATTGTAAATCGGATATTTGCCGCGAATGAATTCCACAAATCCGAGCGTGTCCTTTCGCCGGATCATCAAATACGATGCGCCTTCGGTTCCGTCTTTGAACACAATCATGCCGTTGCTGATAATTGGATTTTTACACGCATGCATGACATGCCCGTTCTTTCCACAATTATTGCAAAATATATTTCTTTTTGAAAACGGATGATGCGATGGTTTCATGACATGTGATTTATTTTCGCCACCTTCGTTGGTGCCTTCGTTAGTGCCTTCGTTGGTGCCTTCGTTAGTGCTTTCGTTAGTGCCTTCGCTGCTACCTTCTCCACAATTGCCTTCAACAATGTTGTCTTCATCATTACCTTCAACCGTGTCTTCGCCTTCACTTTTCAACGCATTAAATGAATACATGCAATTTAATAATAAATAAATGAGTTACTTTATGTGTTAAATTGACCTTCTTTTTATATTGTTTGATTGTAAAAAATAAGAGACAGACATACATAACACGACACACGCGCATCAATTCATGAAATCCAATCTGGTTTATAAAAACGGCGACGCCACTACCGCACTGGATGCCGCCGTGTGGGGGCCGCACTATTGGTTCGTGTTATTTAGCATGGCGGTCACGTATCCCGAGAGACCGAACGACGTCACCATCAAAAAATACTATGATTTCATACAAAATTTGCCGTTATTTTTGCCAAACCATCAAATGGGCAGCGTGTTTAGCGAATTGTTGGACAAATACCCCGTGTCCCCCTATTTAGACAAACGCGAATCGTTCATTAAATGGGTGCATTTCCTGCACAATCAAATCAACCTGCGTTTAAATCGCGATGAAGTGTCGCTGCAGGATGCCGTGAATGCATACTATTCCAATTACAAACCCAAGGAGGTTCGCATGCGCGAAGAAATCAAATATCGTCGCAAATTGATTTATGCTCTGGTCGCACTAACCGCCGCAACCACCATGTATCATTTGTATTACAATTAATTTTTAATTTTCATTAGTTTAAATATTTGCAACATATAGTGACAGGCATACGTGCGTGCATAGATAAATAAAGGCAATGGCAAAATTCACTCGTCGTCGCAAGGCAATTCACCATACCCATCATGGTCAAACCGGTGGCATTCCCATATTTGCAGGTGCACAAGGGTGCGTGTTCAAACCCGCGCTAAAATGCAAGAATCAGCATCGCAATTACAATGACGGCAACATTAGCAAGTTGGGACAAAATGAAGGTGCGGAAGCCGAAATGAGAGAATATGAACAAATAAAACAATATTTAATAAAAATAAAAAACTATAAACAATACTTCAGCGTGCAAGCCGAACTGTGTGAACCTGATCCCCTGGAACCCCGCGATTTGGTCAATTTTGATGACGTTTGCACCAATTTGAAACAGTTCAATATAACCGCCGCCAATGTCAACGCCAATTTGAGCAAGTTACGCATGATTAATATGCCCGATTTGGGCATTGATTTTAAAAAATGGATGGAACAGACCTCATTCAATGCAGCCAATCTGCGTCAATTGAATGATCGCATTTCAAACCTGTTGATTCATGCGGTGGGTCCCATGAATCGGCTTGGCGTCATTCACAACGACCTCAAATCCGAAAACGTCATGATCGACCGCAACAATTACACTCGCATCATTGACTGGGGGTTGGCTGGCATAACCACCCCCAACCAAGTCGTTCCCGCGCATCATTTCATGAACAATCCCGTCACATTCAACCGCCCCTTTTCAACCATGGTCATTTCAACGGACGCGCTGGAACTGTACTCATCGGTTGTTTTGAAATCCATGGCAGCCGCAGCCAGTCTCACCGTAGAACGAATCAAACATTTCACGCGCGCAATGTACAAAGAATACATTGACGCATTCGACATTGCCGGATATAAATACCTTCAATACATTTACAAGTCCATGTTTGGATCCGAAAATGATGAAATGCTGATGGATGCGGTTGCCACTTACAACGCTGAAATATTGTATCATTTTACGGACCGTGCCAGTCTGACATTTCGGTTGGATGAATATTTTAGCAAGGTGTATCGCTACAACACGGACGTGTGGGGATTAATGTCCGTGTTCTACAGCATATTCATGATGCCGCGCAAAAGTTTCATCATGGCCGATGCGGCGTATGCTGACATGCTGCGCCGGTATCGCACTCTCTTCAGCACCGTCGTGTTTGCAAACGGGCATGAACGTATGAACGTGTCGCACATCGTGCAACAACTGCGACAAATTAGCGACGCGGTGTCCAATGCACACCGGCATCGGACCCAAAAAAAAAGAACGGTGCGGGTTCGGTTCAATTTCAACATGAAACCCAATGCCAACCCCAACCCCAACCCCAACCCCAACCCCAACCCCAAAACCATTGCACGAGTTGCAACCCCGTATCAATATGTGCCCAATGCACCCAATCCACAACATGCACCCAATCCACACAATGCATTTGATCGCATCATTCCAAAAAAATAATGCCATTGTAATACATACGCACGCATAGTCAAAGCACAAAATCATGAAATTGGAATTGTTTGTATTTGGAATCACCGCATTTCTCGTGTTCAACACTTACTACGATGGCAAATACCTGAAGGTGTTTCATTCATGGCAAAAGGAAATTAAGATGTCCACATTTGCATTTGTTGGATTATCTCTCTATATCTTCCTGAAAAAGAACCCGGGACAGTCGCACACCATGCTGTCGCACGCAAATGACATCATCCGATACATGCCGATCAGCCGGTCGTCTGCCGACATGCTGTCGCCCTTTCTGGATTTCGCAAACAAGAAATCGCTGTTCCAAGACGGGGGTGAAGGCCAGAATTTAGCACAATCGGGTGGGGGTGGGACAAAAGAGGCGCAAATGGAGGCGCGCATTATGGCATCCGGACGCAACAATGCCACTAAGCGCAGCGTGAGCGAAACCAAAAAGAAGTTCGTGGCGGCGCAGCAGTCCTGGAAGTGCGGCCACTGCGACCGCCAGTTGCCGGCGTGGTATGAAGTGGATCACATCGTGCGCCTGGAACACGGTGGCTCCAACAATGTGGACAATTTGGTTGCACTGTGCCGCGACTGCCACGGCAAAAAAACCGCCATGGAAACATTTTAATCATTAATCAACCGTGATCAGGGATCAATAACTCAATAAAATGTTATAAAATATTATAAAATATTATAACATAATACACTAATACATTAGGCATGGATGTTTTGCAAGAGCAGTTTGACCAATCGGTTCAACTTATTAAAACCAAAATTTCTCCAACTTCCAATGAAGATTTGTTAATTCTTTACGGTCTCTATAAACAAATCATGCAGGGCAATTGCACCACGCCACAACCATGGGCGGTTCAATTAGAACAACGAGCAAGATGGGATGCATGGTTTTCACATTCTGGCACGAATAAAAATGAGGCCATGCAAAAATACATTAAAAAGGTGAATGACCTTATGCAATCTTAAAATGCTTTGCGCACAATTGGTGTATTTAAGGCACTATCGCATCGTAACCCGAATATAATTAGTATGTTATTTTGCACATTTTAAATATATGCAATGTATAATAGTGTTTTAAAATAATAGCAATTTTATAAGGCAATGCAATCCGCTGCTCCTCCTACTGGTTCTGAGGACTCGTGGTGGAAAAAACCCGGGTATTATTTGTGGCTGCTTGCAATCGGCGCAATTGTGTATGCTTACGTGTTTGCAACCAGTTCAATTGCTCAGACAACAAATCAGGGAGCGAACACTGGCGCGGCCCCGGCCACCGGTGCCCCCACCGTCAACGTTGGCAATCAAGTGTTTTTATTGTTGGGGTGCATTCTCATTTACATGTTTATTACAAAAATGTGGACAAACGGACAATACGAGCTGCTGACAAATGCGAATATATCGGGTTGGATTGTTCCAGTTGTGAATGCAGTCATAACATTCGGGTTATTGATCGGTCTCGTGTTTGTGTCCATTTTGGCCACGCAATCCAACGTGACTATGAACAATAGCACCGCTGATGACAGCAAAGGGTTTTTTGGGTCAAACATCACGTTGATCGGTTTAATACTAATTGCACTTATTGGACGTATTTCGTATATTTGGAGATACAATTTAACTCCAGCAACTGCGACGATGACATTTATTTCCAACACATTTTTACAGTCCTCTCAGTTTGTTCTTAATTTCTGGTTTCCTCTCGTCATGATGTATTATTTCATACGGGTGGGCCCCAACTACTGGTTTCAAATTGTGGCGGGCGTCTCACTGTCCGTTACGATTTTGATGATGTGTTACAATTGGTGGAAAATATCCACTCAGCAGGTTCCAATTACCCCGGCCTGGGAAACGTTCAAACAGATGGCCAAAGACGTCTGGAACTCGTTCCCCATTGCGCCCTACCTGAAATACGTGGAAAACACGGACATCATGGACGTTGCAAAACGGGTCATGATATTTGCGTTGTTGGCCTACGTGGCGTATTTAATGATCAGCGTTTACAAGTTCAAACACACATTGATTCCGTGCATTGGAACCAATTTTGCGTCGTGTTTCGGAGTGACCGGGTCGGATTACAGTTCCAATGACACGCCGTATGTGAATGCACTGTTTTGGACATTGATGATAAGTGTGGGGGTAAATGTATTGAATTGGATCCTGCAGTTGGTGTCGGTTTACACGCACGTCAATAATTGGGCGAATGGCAAAACGGATGCAGCGGCGCCCAGCAATTTCACAACCGCCGAGAGAGCAATGCAACTCCTCAAACTGTTGGTGTTCCCGTTTTATTGGTTGATAAAGATGTTTCTCCAGTATCCGGTGGCAACCATTGTTGCGTTCATTGCATTTGCCGCGCTGGGTCTGCTGCTGTACCGGTCATCATTTAACCTCACCGACTTCGTGGACGGTCAGCGCGGAACGGTCATAACCATGTTCACCATGTTCGTCGCATCCCTCCTCATTTTCGGGGCGTATTCCATGAATTCATCCACTACGGGAATGGTGGAAGGCACCATGTCGTACGGCCAATTCATTGGAAAAATTGGAGTAGTCATGGCAGTTGCGGTCTGCATTGTGGGGCTGCTGCTGTATTTCCTGAACTCGCACAGCAAACTGGTGAGCCTCGCAGGCATCCTGCAATACGGCATAACCGCGTTGATCTACATCACGGGCATCGCGATAGCAATTGGTGCGGTGCGCACCCTGTTTTCAACCTCCCGAAAAATGGGCGACTCCATGTTCCAGGTCAGCCTCGACGGGTCCAACTGGGTCGTCAACGTGCTGAAGCTGATAGGCAACCTGCTGTTTTACCTGCCGTGCTTGATGCTGGATTTTGTGGACACGATGAAGGAACAGTACGGGTTGCCCATGCGCCCGTGGCTCATTCTGCTGGCGATGGAAGCCGCATTCATTTTAGCCGGTCATCTGCTGCCGGCCGCGGTGGCAAAGGCGATCAATCACACGGGCGTTCAAATTTTATCGGCTCCCATTTCCATGAGCGCGCCGGTCCCCATAACCACATATGACATTCAATTTGTGAATGCGCACGGGGTTGACGTGATTCCTACTCCCACTGCAAATCCGAACGGCGCCACTGCGACCACCGTGTTATTGCGGAATTATAATTACGGCGTGTCTGCCTGGTTTTACATTCATCCGCAGCCGCCGAACACGAACGCAAATTACGAATCCAATTTCATCAACATGCTGACGTTCGGGGACTTTGGTCCGATTGTCCAGTATAACCCAAAACTCAATGCGATGACATTTTATCTTTATGGAAAACAACTTGAATTGACACCGAAAGAGCTGCTGATCGTGTCCGACATTCCGTTGCAAACATGGAACAATGTGATCATCAACTCGGACAAGGGCGCGGTTGACATATTCATCAACAATAAATTGATTTACACCGGAAACTTGGCGGGTTCACCAACCAACGCATTGTACAATGTCACTATAGGCCATGCAGACGGAATCAACGGCGAGATTTGCAACGTCGTGCTGAACACTTCGCCATTCACCAAGATGGAAATTGAGTGGTTGTATAAAACAAACAAAGTGCTGAATCCACCCGTCGTGGGCGTGAATATGGATCCGCTGAATCAGGGCGACACTGCGAGTTACCTGGCAACCGAATCGGTTGACATAAAAAATCCATTGCCCACGCCGATGCCAACATATAGCACCCATGGAATGAACACGTTCGGTGTTTTGGGCGCGATTTTTGGAGCGATATTTGGTTGGCTGTTCAACGATGCTGCCACCATGTCTTCAACCATCGGATTATTCATGGGCGCAATTGTGTTCGGGTTGATTGGGGCATTGTTGGGGGCGGTGTTTAGCACCGATGGAACGGTGGCCTATGTTTTGAAAACGGTGGCCAATGTATTTGTTGACACGTTTTAAGTCCCAAATGTAATGCACAATTTCATGCGAACGAATAAAAAATATTATGTTTATAATAATATAGCAATAATATAGACATAACCTATCAAAGATCAAAGATGAATCTTTTAACCATTTTCGTGTTTGTTCTCATCATTGTGCTGATCTACGTGGTTTATAAATTGATGACAAAGACGACCACGACCGTGTCTGGATTTTCAGATGCGTCTAAGTCACTGAAGGTGCCCACCACCAATGACGCCAACGCCACCAATTCTTATGGATATTCGGTGTGGCTCTACATTGACTCCTGGGTTGCCAATGGATCAACTCCTCCTCCTTATAATAAAAATGTGCTGACGAGATGCGCCTCCAATGACACCCCATTGTTTCAATTGTATTTAGACAATGACCAAAATAATTTGAATCTGGTCATAACTGGCAATAAACCATGCACCGTTCGCAATGTGCAGCTTCAAAAATGGATAAACATAACCATGAGCGTTTATGGCAACACGGTGGACCTGTATTTAGACGGCAAATTGGTGCGAACCTGCATAATGACCACGATGCCAACCGCATTGAAGTCCGGTGAAAACGTGTACATCGGAGGCTCATACGATCCGACAAACAAGTTTTCAGATGGCGACTTGCAGGGATACATTTCCAATGTGGTTTACAAGGCCAATTACTTCACGCCGGAAGAAGCATGGAGCATTTACAGCGACGGATACAGCGGTGCCGGCATGTTTGATTTTCTCCATTCATACAAATTGAACTTCAGTGTCACAAATAACAGTCAAGTCGTGAGTAAGTTTTCAATTTGATCTGCCAATTGCATCAAATAATAAAATTAAATTATTATCATAAGTTAATAAGGCATATAATAATATTTATATTTAGCATATTTAGCATAAATGAATTTTGGTAATGACGGATTTGGAGGCACGGGTGCCGGTGCTGGCGCTGGTGACGGCTTTGGCGTCGGCGGCCTTGGCGCTGCCCCAAATGCCATGCCCGCGCCATCTTTGAACGAATTCAATTCGCCAACCATTGTTGGCGGATCCAAATCCTTTTTGGATTCCAACAGCTATGTTGCAAAAGCCGCATTTTTAATTCTGGTGGTCATTGTTTTTGTCTACGTGCTGCGGCTTTGCATCACGGCAATTGGGTATCTCTTTTCGCCGAGTTCCAGTCCGTACTTGGTCAACGGGGTGATAGACGGCAATGTTGGAAACTTGATTATTCCGCAGGATCCCAGCGAATCAACCGCAGTGCCCATCATTCGCTCGGTGAATGACGATGTCGGCATCGGATTCACGTGGTCGACATGGGTATACATCAAGCAAAGTAATTTGGCCAACGAATCACAAACCGACACCCGTTACAATCACATATTTAATAAGGGAAGTGCCACTGCTGATTCAACCGGAATAATGACCCCTAATAATGGCCCAGGACTGTATTTAAATTACAACTACACCGATCCTGTCACAAATTCAATGGCGATGGCATTAAGAGTGGCCATGAGCACGTTTGATGATCCGAATACGTCAGTTGATGTGAGCAACATTCCCGTCAACAAATGGGTCAACGTCATCATTCGGGTTGAAAACACGGTGCTGGACGTGTTCATCAACGGGGATTTGGCGCAACGCCTGCCGCTGAAATCCGTTCCCTTTCAGAATTACGGCGATGTAAATGTTGCGATCAACGGCGGCTTCAACGGCAATCTGTCGTCACTCCGCTATTACAACACCGCTCTCGGCACGCGCGCCATTCAAAACATTGTGAGCAGCGGGCCCAATCTGACGGTGCTGGGCGCATCCGGCGGGGCGCCTGGAACCATGGACTACCTGTCCATGCGCTGGTTCTTTTCGCAGTGGAACGGCACTTGAAGTTCCTTGGCAATTGTTATTAATTGTTATTATTAATATTAAATTTTAATTATAACAATTCAATTATAATACTGTAATGGCATCATGATTTTTAATATCATAATATGATAATTGAAATCCTATAAAATCATGACAGCCCCAGCACCATCATATATTAATATGACGTACAATGCATGTGGCATAAGAGGATTCGTGGCCTGCCCACCGCGGTGGTCTCGTGCAGGTGGAAACAACTGTCCCAATTGCGAGAGCAATTACGGGTCTGCTGCGTGCGGCTCCCAAGGAATGCCGTATAGCACGTATGAACTGGACGAGCGGCGCAAAGTGGAAATTCTGAAATACAAAAACAACAGCGCACAACTGTCTAAAGCACAACAATATTCCATGGCGTCGCGCAATGCGTTAACGCGCAAGAAATCGTGGGCTACGCAAACGCAAACTTACACGAAACCGAATGTGAACAACCTGCCTGAAATTCAAAACGAAGGTGTAACTGTGGCATTGCAGTGCAATCAGCCCATGGTGCCTTGTTTTTTGACGAGCGATTGCGACGTTCCGGGTCCCGTGATTCCGCTGTGCATTGATGAGAGCGTGCCATTGTATAATTATAAATTGCAGGTGTCATATCCATCGGGAGGAAAAGAAGGAATAACTGGGTTGCCGATCGTGTGTGGATATTATGGGGAACCCCCCACACCGACACCAACACCAACACCAACACCTACACCTACGCCTACACCAACACCAACACCTACACCAACACCAACACCTACACCAACACCAACACCCACTCCCACACCGACGCCGACACCGACGCCGACACCAACACCGACGCCGACACCGACACCGACACCAACACCGACGCCGACACCCACACCTACACCCACACCTACACCTACGCCCACACCCACACCCACGCCCACGACAGTAAACAGTCTGACCGTTAGCGACACTTTTAATACTAACTATTTCATTACTTATTTGGATTCTCAAGGAGGACAATCTAGCAACATAACACCCGGCGGATACACAGTTTACACATTCAATCCCACAAGCACCACATCGGGAACCGTTATTCCAAACAATACATTTAATGTAAGATATTTGGTCGTTGGCGGTGGTGGTGGAATCACTGCAGATATTGGTAATTGTGGAGGTGGTGGTGCAGGCGGCTTCCGGACCGGCAATTTAATTATCAACCCATTGCCGCATCCCCTGTATAATGTGGCTGTCGGTGGTGGAGGAATTTATACAAATGGAGCAGATAGTGAATTTAACTCAATAATAGCAACTGGCGGTGGCAAAGGAGGCGGCTATGAGCAAAACGGCAGTGATGGTGGCAGTGGTGGCGGGGCCGGCTGGACCGCCTCAAGTGCTACCGGCGGTGCACCAGTCACTAGTCTAATCCAACAAGGCAATAGTGGCGGCAACAGTGCTGGTGATGGTTTGTATAATGTTGCCGGTGGTGGTGGTGGTGGTGGTGCTGGTGGTAATGGTGATGATGGTATATCGGATCCTCAAGGCGGTCTTAATACTGGTGGCAACGGTGGCAATGGATTACAATCTGACATTAGTGGCCTATCCATACATTATGCTGGAGGAGGAGGTGGAGGAGGAAACAAAGTTGGTGGTGGTATTGGTGGTACAGGCGGTGGTGGTGATGGTGGTGTCGGTGTTGGTTCGGATGGCACTGCTGGTACTAATGGACTTGGTGGTGGTTCTGGCGGTGGTGCTACAAGTGTCGGTAGGGGTGGTTCTGGCGTTGTAATTCTGAAGTTTCTATCTTATAGTTAGACCCCGCTCATGCCGGAATGTATTTTATGATTCAATGAAAATATATTATTTAGAATGTATATAAACACATTCTAAACAAATATCAATTAAACAATGAATTTCTCTCGCCTGCTCCCCTTGCTTCCCTTGCTGTTGTTGCTTCCTGCAACTTCATGTGCCGCGCCTCTGATTCCATCCGATACTCATGCCGGTTTGAATCCGACCGATTTGTGCCCGCTCGTGCAAATTGTTGAGCACGATCTCTGCGACAACGCTGCCCACAACAATTTCACCGATTTGTGCGTGCTGCTGCAGAATTACAACACGTCGTTCTGTTCTAAAAAGGTGCAAGTAATAGAACCTTTAAGCAATGCCGTTCTGTCCATCCGCACATTGGAAAACGAGTTTCTTAATGCCAATGCCAAGGACAATGACATACATAAGTTGTGTCCCATACTGAATTTCATTGACCAAGAGCTGTGCACATCATTGCATGCACGGGTTGATCCAGTTGATTTCCAGTTTTATCCCAAGGAGCTGTGCCCTCTACTCAACATCACGTACACAGAATTGTGTTCATAAGCACACCAACCAATGTAGTTTATTTCCTCAAGCGCGGGTTGATGCAGATGGCGTGCGTGGGGAAAATGTCGCCCGACATACAGGTGTCTTCTTCCCCCACTTTGATGCAACTGCGGAATCCGCGGTCTTCGCCAATGTAGCAATATCCCGATTTGCCGGTGCGCTGCGTGCGACTGGTGGCGTCATCGGGTTGAGGCGGCTGTTTCTTCGCGTGAGACAGCGCCCGTTGCAATCCAGCATTGGAGCTTTGGGCCTGGGCCTGGCTCTGGCCTTTTTGGCCTTGGCTTTGGACTTGGTCTTGGTCTTGGTCTTGGCCGTCACCCTTTTGGTCAATGGTTTGTTGCAGCACATCAATTCCGCTGGTTGCGGCACCCGCGGCGATGTCCACTGCGGATTTGGTTCCTTGGGCGGTCACATCCACCGTGGTGTGAGCCGTGTCAATCGCCGCATAGCCCAAAAACTGGGCCACCGAGCGAAACGGGGCACCGAACGTTTCGCTGAACCATGCGGTTATGTCATCTAAATAAGTGAACACGTTGAATCCAATGAGCGCCAGCAACAACACAATCAATGCACCGCGCACCAACAACGATGTGGTGGAAGAGGAATCGGATGTGGTGGTAGCCACGTCATCAAACATGTTGGACGGCGCAGATGCGGGAGCGAGTGCGGGGGCGGGATAAGACTCATTCATATTAATAAATTCAAATCCTAATTGCTAATATATTTAAATGAAGATAATAAATATATTATAATTCACATAACGGGTTCACGCATCAAATCATGCAACCCATGCCCATGCACCAAATCCGACACAATCAATCCACCCTCCTCCGCTTCTGGCACGCTAGACCGTGCGAATGATAGTGTTCATTGAATTCAACTTCTCCATTTTTTCAATGGTTTTATCTAAATCCGATTTTGCGCCTCCGGACGAGCCCGTCAGATAATCCATCTTGGGCGCAATTTCATTCTTTTTGACCTGCTTGTAGACCGTGTCTATTTTTTTCACCACCGTTTCAATGGTGTCCTTGTTGGTCACCATTTCCTGCGTCATCACGACCGGTTCCGTCAGCAAACATATGGCAAAGTAAATCAAATACCGCCGCTTCTTCTTCACCCCGTCGGTGTATCGCAGGCAATACAATTTAAGCAAACTTTGCATGATTTTGGGGATGAGTGGATCCAATGCGTGTGCTTGTGTTTGTGCGTGTTGGGATTTGGTCTGCTCCAGAATGAGTTCCCACACGATCCAAATGGGGTCCATTTGAAATTTGGATTCAACCGGCATGGTGCTGCGACGTTCGCCCATGCACTTCTGTTTTTTCATTTTGCAGATGTGTTCAAATTCCATGATCCATTCCAGCCAGTAGGATGCCAGCAAACTGTTTTTGGAATCTTTAGAGATGTGGAATGCGAATTCGTTGATGGCGATGAAGAGTTCTTTGGGGTCGCCGGATAAAAATGCGGCGGAGGCATACGACACGTTGGGCGCTTTCAGCTTATCGGTCATGGCGGTGCTGTCAAAGTCCGTTTTCTTGACTTTAATGCCCTCCAGACTGTATTTTTTTTTGGAATTGCAGATCACGCACATGATTTCGGCAAACAGGGACCGAATGCGGGGATTGTTGCGCATGCGCAGTTCGTTTCCGATGTAGCCGTTGGACACGATGCCTTTGAACACTTCATAACGCATTTCCAAATACAGGCACAGCTTCGGATTTGCTAAATGTATGTGTTTGCTGACAAACGTGATGATGATGTCCCACAATTCTTGGTAGTGCCCGGCGCACACCAGTTCGGCAGTCCAATAGCAGGCGGGCTCTATTTTCCCATTTTTTAGGCAGTTCAGCAGTTCTTTGCGCACGTCCGGTTTTTTGTATTTTGAGAAAGTGATGCCCTTGAATTCGGGTTCGCTCCGAATGTCGTTGATTTCATTATCATTCATTTAAATCCAATTTATAAAAAAATAAATAACAATATAACATATATTAATATTAACACATTAACATTAACATATTAACACATTAATGCAACCAATGTTTAACACCGCGAGTGCCATGTTCACATGTTTCTGCAACTCCATTGAACGGAACGCGTGGTTTCGCGTGCTGCTCATGGTAATCACCGCACTGTTGCTGGTGTCGGCATACAATAAAATGCAGCGATTGAAAATGCCTCGCCCGTTTTCGGGCTCGTTCATGGAATCCTTCATACAGAACAGTAGCAGCAGCAGCAGCAGCGACGTGATTGTGAAAAATGATTCCGACACAAAGGATGCCTTTTATGCTGCGGTATACGACCAACTTTTCAACCAAAAAGTGAACAATGCGTACGAAGTGGGCGCCATCATCAACAAATACCCGGACATATCAAACCAAACGGTTGCGCTGGATGTGGGCGCGGGAACGGGCGCCTACATGAATGCCTTCATACAAAATGGCATAACCAACATAACTGGCATTGAATCGTCGGCGGACATGATTGCGCAGGCAAAAAAAGCGTATCCTAGCTTGAATCTCAACATAGTGAAGGGCGATCCCACGGTGGTGTCTGCATTCAAGCCCGAGAGTTTCACGCTGGTGTCCATGCTGAATTTTGAGGTGTACTACATTCCCAACACGGAGCAGCTGTTCTCTAATATTTATGACTGGCTCAAGCCGGGCGGATACTTCGCGCTGCATTTGGTGGACCCGCGCAAATTCAATCCGTCCAGCATGCTGGGCGGAGAAAATAAAACCACAAATACACCCACTCCCACAAAAAATGGGGCGCAGAGTGTCGCGAAGTTCAATGATTTTTCATACAAGTCGGACGTGCAAATTTTCCCGAACGACATGGTGCAATACATGGAAGTGTTCAAGGACGACAAAACGGGCAAGATGCGCAAAAACGTGCGCAATTTCAAAATGCCGACCCCGCAGACGTTCATTGAACTTGCCACGGGCGTCGGGTTCAACATGCTTGGACAAATTGACCTTGTCAAAGCACAAAAGGAGTACCAATACTTCTACCTGTTTTACAAACCGGCGAACTAATACAACTAATTCATTCGTTCATTCTATGCCGCGCTAAATGCGGTGCACGGAATTTTACTGCTGCCAGCTAAACACACGACGGAGGCACTGGGATAAGACCCGCGGAACATGTTTCCACCCCGACGAGCACGAACTCGGCGTTGGGTTCGCTTGCTGCATCGTTTGCTTTTACCGCCAGTGCGACGCTTGTGTTTATAATTTTTGGTTTTCATTTTTATATTATAAAATATATAAATAAATTAATACATTTCATTGGGATGGCATGGCATGGCTTTGTGACATGGGTTCATTTGGAGGCCGCAAATGGAATCGCTTGCAACGGGTCAATGCCTGCAGGTGCATCGGTGAGGCAACCATTCTCAACTCTTTGAAAATTAAATCCGTGCACGACCAGAATGGTTCCGTTGTTGATCCACGGGCATTTATTGGCAGTAGAGGCCTTGCAGAAATCGTTTTTCACCACATAATCCATTTCGGTGTTGGCGACGCGTTGAACCAGCGGCGTGGGACCAGCAGGTCCGGCTAAACAGCACATGGGATTGTTGGATCCGCAACATGGTGCATTTTTGCCGGGGGTGTTCTGAAACACACCTGATTTCCACTCGCTGGTTGTGGCCAGCCATGCAATGATGGGACCCGGTTTTCCATTATTGTTTATGTGAATGTGTATCGCAGACACACCGGTTAAATCGCCGAATTTGGCATGAATGCGTATGGAATCCGCCGACGAATCCATGGTGTAGCTTACCGTGACATGCTTAGCCCGGGCAACATGAGTGAGCGATTTGCCGCCAGTTAAACGCCGCCGACGTTGTGTTCGTTTGCCTTTTTTACTATGGCGTCGTTTGCGATTGCGAGTGGAACGAAGTCTTCGTCCGCCTCCTTTCGTTTTTTTATATTCTTCTAAAACATCGGTCACGGGGTTCGCAGGCGTCCCTCGGGAAAGAAGTTTGCCTATAATATCCCATATTTTTTCAGCAACTTCTTGCTTGATTTCTCTCGTGCGCACAAACTCTGAAAATCGGCGATCTGCCTCTGTTGCGGCTACGGCTGCAGCTGCAGATATTGATGGGTGGGTTCGTTCGCTTGCACAGGCGGTCACTTCCTTCAGTGCATTGTATCTATTAATCTGCAATTTGATTAATTCGTTCATGTGAGGGTCATCTTCCATTTTATATTTATATATTTGTATGAATATAAAATTTCAATTATGAGATGCAATCGCTTAACGCACGTATTTGCCTGCGCGTGCAAACGAATCCACGATGAAAATGATGAACACACCTAAAAAGCAATACAGAACCAATTCCTCAGTCACGTGACCCGTTTTTTCGTCATGCTGGTCCTCCAGCAGAGAGATAATGTGATCCAATTTTTGCAACAGGATGTCCCTGTTTTCAGGGGCTGCAGCTGATGCTTGAAACATGGAAGGCATGTATTCATGCGCTAAAGCTTTGGCATCCTGCAGCGAGAACGCTTCCTTGGCGGGAGCGGGATTCCATTTTGCGTTCAAATCGGTGCTGTTTGCGCCCGCAAATCGGTTCCGATTCGGCACGGATTCGGTTTGAAATTGTTGTTGAATTGTGTTGTTGGCTGGGGCAAGTGGGACATAATTGTTATCAGCGTCGTCATCCTCTGAGTCGCCGGCGTCCCCATTTTCGTAACTGTGAATATTTTGAATGAGTTCCTGCACGTATTTGTGCTGTTGCGGTTGTCCTTGCGGTTGTCCTTGCGGTTGTCCCGGACGTTGTCCTGGCTGTTCAGGCCTGGAACGTAATGTTCGCTGATTCGTCCTTAATATTCGTTTTTGTTGAGTCGGTTTACCCGGTTGGGTTGGCGGCGTTGGTGTTGGAACCTTTTGTTTAATGGGTGTTTCATCCTCATCGCCATAATTTGAATATTGCAAATATCCAGACATCTCCTAATAAAAAGGTAGATAATATTTTGTTTTCGTCTATCTTATTGTTTCGGTTTCGTTTGGCTTAATCCAATTCATAAAATAAATTCTATAAAATATAAAAAACAATACCGAAAATAAATAATAGCAGTTGTATATATCTCCTAAACTGCAAAATAATTAACATGTTGAATACCCAAATCTATTCAAACATGAAAGAATTCAGTAAGCATTTTATGAAAATGGATCCCGCATTCTGGTACGTGGCAGTTGCATTTCTGATTGCGTGCATTTACCCCGTTTTCTCCTTGAGAGACGATGTTTTAGGCAAATCGTTCATGGTGGCGGGCATCATTGCAATGACGCTGTATAATCGGATTGCGGGCATCGTTGCGTTGATCCTAGTCATTGCGCTGTTGAACCGGGATCGGGGCGTAATGGAAGGATTTGGAATGGATGGGTTGGGTGCTTCTTCTAACCAAATGTTTGGGGGTGCTTCAGCCGCTCCAGCCCCCATTTCTTTCAACAGCCCTGACGAATTTAGGCAAAAGTATTGCCTAAAAGGAGTTTCTGACCCGGCTACACCTACTACTCCCCTGGAATACAGCTATATGCTAAGTCCCGCAATGTTTACCGACATATCCGGTAATATACAAACAAGAACTGAATTTGCAAAGTTTGTAAATTTTACAACATTTAATGCGGATAATGGATGCAAGTTAGATCCGACCACCAAAAATTATGGTACAATTCATAACATGTGCGATCCGACCTGCAATTGGGCCACGAATTCTAATTCAACCACGGCACTAAGCACCGCGCCAAGCACAATGCCCACCACCGATCCCGCCATTCCCTCATTGTCGCCCAATGATGACACTACCACAACCGAGGGATTTAACCCTATGTCCATGCTGCGCCCTCACCTTCGCACCGGCCGACACATCATAACGGATGGTGCATCCAATGTCAAATCGTTTGCGAACCGATTGAAACGACAGTTGTTTTAGAGCATGGATTAATGGGTTCTGTCATGTTTAGTCATTTTTATTTTGTAACAGTATATTAATATAATTCAATTAATATATAAGACCAATATATCCACACACATCACAATCATGTTTGAATTTATTACAGGCTGGTTCAATTATGCGGTGTATCGCCTGAATAACAGCCTGTTTTTTGCGGGCATTATCATGCTCATGCTCAACATTGGGGCGCGATACATTGAACTCAAATTGGACCCGTCCACCGAGAATTTTTTGAAAACGGCACTGACTAAAGAAGTGCTGGTGTTTTCAGTGGCATGGATGGGCACCCGTGATTTGGTGCTGGCCCTCATTCTGACCGCCGTGTTTGTGGTTTTAGCAGACTACGGCCTGAATGCAAACAGCCGATACTGCATCATGCCCCAAAAATACCGCGCAATGGCGGAGTCGGTTGCCATGAGCGCCGGCGGAGCCATGGGAACTGGCACTTCAACGGTCACGCCTACGGGAGCTGCAATTGGCGGGGCATCCAAAGCCGGACACGGACCCGCCAACATCGTCACCGACAAGGAAATCAGCGACGCCATGGACGTGCTTGAACGCGCCAAAAAACAACGCGAAACCATGAAACACAACAAATATTTAACCGCATTCAGATCTGCCAAATTTTAAGGGGGCAAAGCCCCCCCCCCCCTTGGGGGTGTGGGGCGCTTGTCGCCCCACCAGAATCAATTGCAATATTAAAATATAAATATAAATATACTTTAATAGTTGATTTATTGAAACACTAAACACCATGAATTTAAATTTGTTCGGATCAGATGACGATGATCAATCTTCCAGATTCGTTGTGAATTTAAAAAAAGAAACATATGATCCGCTGCTCATCACATTCAATGCGGTCACTGCCGGACCTACAAAAAAACCGGAACTTGACAAAGACAAAAATAACAAAGACGCTGGAAACAAAGACGCTGGAAACAAAGACGCTGGAAACAAAGACGCTGGAAACAAAGACGCTGGAAACAAAGACGCCACAGGAAATAATAATACTCAGACCATCAATCTGTTGACGCAAACCATGCTAACAACGTCGGCTTCGGCACCGGTGGATTTAGATGCCGAGGAAAAAAAAACACAAGACACTTCGTGCGATTACGTGGCGTTTGTTCCCACATCATTTGATGTGTCCATTGACACGGTGAATGCATTCTACGAATCCAAAAACGAATTTAAACAAACATTTGGAAGGTTGAATATAAAAAATGCGGTTTCAAGCGTGTTCATGCAGTGGACCATGTTTGAACAATTCGTGAAATTTGTTAAAAAAAATGCGCACAAGCGCGAACTCGCGCTAATAGAACAATCCTATAAGGAAGCAATTGATAAGTTCAAGCCCCTTATTGACGGCATGACTAATGTGCTGAATTTGACCCAGTTGGCAAATCGCGTAGTTCCAATACCGACTGCAGACCTGAATCAACGGTTTGTGATTTTATACACCACTCCAACCAACACACCATTACCATTTCTTCCTCTTGCATCTGAATTTGCACAACCACTTGGTCCGTTTCGTCTTGCAATCACTCAAAAAGCATTGACCTATTTTCACAACTATTTCCAGTATTTGTACATGAAAAGTATAGGCGGCAGAAATTATTCAGTCGGACGCATTCCAAATTATTTACCTGCATTGACTTCAAATATTGGAACTGGTATAACTGCAACGAACGTTCATTTTTTAGATAATGGTGCTGTTAACCCTGCGATTTACGCAAAACCATCATACAACATAGAACTTATATCAAATTTTTTGATGGGAATTATGAATACAAAAGGATCATTGCCGAATCGGGCCACGCTGTCGCGTCAGGACAAATTTAAAGTGATACGAGACAACACGCATTTATACACGTTCAAATCCACAACAGAATACAGCATGAATTACGAGACATTGTTGAACCGGCTTTATTACAAACGTCCGTGTAATTTGACTCCGATTGCAACCGTCACAAAAGATGCAATGAAAAAAATTGAGACGGCTTCAAAGCTGAATGCAGTTGTAGCAGGAGGAACTCCATTCAATATTTTTTTGAGACAGGCCATTGCTGCCCCTGAGTGCGATAACACCAAATCTTATTCCATCATTTGTGCGGTGGCAATTGCTGCAAGAGAATACATTTATTATGCAGAAGGTATCGTTGGTCGTGCGGGTATTTCAACCGCCATATCAACCGATTTATTTACCCACATTGATTTTGGTTTGGGACCAGGCATTATTAAACCCGTGATTTTGGTTCAGTTGCGGGCTGCCATTGCCCTTAACCAATTAAACCCGTTGATTGGCGCAGCATGTGCTGCAGGAGACGCGGTATACTCTGCCGCCAAACGGGCAATCACAACCGTCGTTATGGCAGATGCGAATGCAACGTCTGATGTTGGAATGACCGCAATCCGAGATGCAATGAATTCAGAAATAGACAATCTTAATAACTTTGCGGCATTCATGTATGACAATAATACGCTGTTGAGTTTAATGAAATACAGCGACCAACCGCAGATGATTGATGTTGATCCAGTTAATAATGTAATTCTACCCCAAAATTTGATAGAGAATGCGAACTATTTGAATACGCTTTACGCGAACCAACTTCAAGGCAATCCGCAACAGAAAACACAAACACAATTGGAAAAACAGAAATTTGATGAAATTGACGATGATGTGCTTTACACCATTTGCGGACCCGTGTATTTTGATTACACATGGATATTCAAGCAGAATCCAGAACTAATCAAACACATTTTGGGCGAGGACAAAAGCACAAGCGAATCCAATGAATGGACTGATAGAACGGACACATTGACCGAAAACAATCATTATGTCAACTATGGTCAAAAAGATCCGAATCTTCCCAAAATGAGGTTTGACATAAATCCTTCAAGAAATTCTCTTCCCACTGAAACAAACAACAATGAATATAATGAAAGATCTAGGGTATATGATTCAAAAAAAAAAACATACAAGGAAATATATGTGTCTCCATCTGACGCAAAATCAGAACTTGACAATGTGGGAGCAAATGTTACAGCAGCGCGTACATTCACCAATGGAGCAGTTGCTGCCATTGCTCCCCCCATTCAAGAGTTTACAAATTGGAATGGAGACAATCAAGATGCGGCTCGTACGATTCCTCCTGGTGCCACTTCGCCTCAGGCTCGCGCAATTTACGATTGGACCACTCCTGGTTATTACCGATACGAAATAACGCACACAGTTACAAATCAAGCAGTGGCAGCACTGGCACGGGCAAGACAGGAAACCCAAAGGGCAGCAAATGCCGTACTGGCAGCAGCTGGAGGAGCGGTAGCAGCACAGGCACAAGCAGCAGCACAGGCACAAGCAGCAGCAGCAGAGGTGGCCCGATTGACACCACTAGCAATACCCCCCCCGCAACTGACCAACCGTTTCATACAATTGATGCGTCCCCCGACACAAGAAAATGGTGTCCAGGATTACACTGAACCGAATTTGCCTACAGCATATCCCCCGCCATTGATGTTTATCACTCCTCCGATGCGCGATCCAACCAACACGTTCATGATTCACGCCTGGATTCCCGACCTGAGTTCTGAAAACAGTCCGTCATTTTCAAAATTCATGTCAACTGATCAAAATGGCACAAGGGTTTTGAAACGTGATGTGTACATGGATTACATGTATAAAATGATGCAATTGATTTTTAATACTGCGACGATGAATTCAAAAAACGTTGCAAAGAACAATGCGAATGGCAACGCCAATAGCAGTGCCAATAGCAGTGCCAACAGAAATTGCATTAAAATCATGGCAATTGGTTACAAAAGTGTGGATCAAAATCTTAAAGCGATAACCGCCGACGACAAAACATTTATTGGTGACGCATTTTTTTATGCAGTGAGAGACTACAGCATGTTGAACGAATCTGCTGCAAATAATGTCTGTGTGACGGTGTATTACGATACCGAGAACCAGTCAGTAATTAAACAGCGGTATGATGAATACGTGAGCCAACGCGAGTCGCGGTTGCAACGCATCAGTGGATCTGCGTCAATTGACACAACTTTGAAATTAAAAATTCAAACCATGGATGATTTTTTCACGCTTAAATATCCGGACACGTTAAAAAATGCCGACTTATTGCATTTTGTGGATTATTGCAGCACTCCGCGCGCATTCATTGGGAATTGCGGCCAATGGCCAGAAAACATTGAAGATGTGATGAATCAAGCAATTACTAATGGGGCGACCACTCAGCCATTGTTGCAATGTCTGAATGATGCACTTATACCAATTGCACAATTATACAATAATCGCGGCATAAGCGAAAAAATTACTCAAATTTCGCAAAATTTGGCCAATTGGAATTCGGTAGCAAATGTGCCAAAAACATCGGTTACTACCTATGATGCATTGAAAACTGCTTATTTAAACTATGCAACTGACAACGTGGTGTATACTGCTTTTTTAAATGCTGTGCAACCAAGGAACATAAATGTTAGTTGGTGGAAAGGTGTTGCAAATGTGGATGCGAATTCACTTCCGCGCAATGCATACATGAGTTCGTTTGACGAACATGTCCTGATTTTACACAATTTATTGAATAACACAAATGCTGCTAATGGTTTAGCTCCAGTATCAAGATGGGTCGCAGCAGGAGCAGCAGCCGTTCGGTATTTTGCGCCACGTCAAACTGGTGCCGCTGCAAATGTAACCGTAAATTATGGACCTTACATCAATGCAGATGCTACTAATCCCAGGGTTGGTGCCACATTTGAAAACGCAGTGTATGCTTACACACAAGCCAAAAAAATCCTAACACTATTGGCAAAAATGGGGTCGGACAATATTCAGATACTGCAGACCGATCAAGTCCTTATTAACACGGCGCTTCGTGCGCTTAAAGTAGACATGTCGTGGTCCATGGACGCCAAATTCACGGCAGCGGTGGGCGAGGGTGCGTTCATCCCGAATTCCAGCGTGCTGCACAATCCGTTCATGTGCACCAAATTGCTGGATCCAAAAGAATGGAAATTCGTGGATTTTAAGGACATTGCAGTGAGAGAAATAAATGGCGTCAAGCAGTTGCCATTGCAATCGCAGTTGAAACGAATTGTGGACAACACGATTCGGAAATCGGTGTCCATATCTTCTGCCGTCGCGGATTCTGGCATCATGATTTCAAAACAGCCGAATGTAGATACATTGAAAAAAAACATCGCCATCATTTTGGAAAACATGTTTCACAAGGATGACATCATGAAATACGCCGGCAAAAACATGGTGTTCAACAATTATTCGTGGCCAGACCAACTCCTCTATTACAAACTGAGAAACAATCCCAGGACACAGCAGTTGACTGCGACGGCAGAAACAACCGTATCCACTCCCAATTTTGCAGAACTTATGGGACTTCTTCCGCAGTCCGGCACCTGCGTCGGGTTCCCTCTGTTTGTCGTTCAACTCATGTTTTACCTGTTTGAAGGCAATGCGGCGGACATGACGGGCATAGACAAAGCGCGTCTCTCGTGCGCATTGGATGGAAACATGTTTAAAACCAATGCCCAAATCATATGGGAACAAATGATGAAAAACATGAAAACACATGAGCAAAATTTCACGATGATGCACCTTTTGAACCGACTGGGTTCAACCACCGACGAGCAGGTTTACAGTTATGTCGCATTTTTTGATGGCGATGTGCCACCAGCACAGACAAAATCTGCCGACATTTTAATTGCTGCCGTTAACTCTGCAACAATTCCCACACTTAAGACCACCAATTATGAAACATTGACACTACTCACGCCCGCAAATCGTTTACTACCCATGTACAATGACCCACCCTTTGCAAATCATTTGCCCGCAATTGTTCGTCCATACAATTCAATTGAGTCCATAGCAAAAATTGCAGAAATATTTAATGATGTGGAGACACACGGGGTTGCAGGCGACCCCACGGTGGTTGCAGGTTGGGCGACAGCGTTGGGAAACATTTCAGCTGGATATGCCCCGCAACCCATTACCCCAGGCTGGAATTCACGCATCGGATGGAATGCAGCCATCCAAACTGAAAGCACCATGCTCTACATGAACGTGAATGCAAAACTGGCCAATGGATCTATCAAAAACATAACACTGGATTTGACATCACTAAAACCTGGCGATAAAATATTAATAACAACTGCAACTGCTCCCATAAAAAAACAAATGTGGTTAGTTGAAGGTGTGCCCACCCGCAATCTGAATTATCCAGACATAGTGATGAATGTTCCAGTGTCGTTTATGAAATTAAGATTGACCAATTTAAACACCATTTTACCCGGCAACACCAATATTCCCAATGGCGCCACCTTAACGGTTACATTGCAACGTTTCACTCAAGAGAATTTGAATTAAAATTAAATTCAAAATCAAATCAAAAATCAAATCAAAAATCAAATCAAATAAATAATATTATTAATTTATATAAACTATAAATTAATAAATCAATCAAATGACTTGCAAACTTGCTGCGTGCACCGAAAAAAGCACACATCCTCCCAACATGCAACCCATCATAATCGGGTCCATACTAGGGTTGGGCCTATTATATTTAGCATTCTCTCATAAACGCAGCAAATAAGCTGATCCCTGGTCCCTAACCAAGACATTCAATGAATTGTTTCATGCGCACAAATATGGTTTTCATCATGGTGCCAATCGCCTTATCCACAAATGGCGGAATGGCAATCAGGTCGTCCGGCTTGGACATTTGCAGTTTGAATTTATAATGGAATTGAATGGTGTGTCCGTCCGGCTGCACGTGAATCGTAATGTTGGAATTGTCCGAATCAATTTGTTCCGCGCGTTTAGGGATCATATATCTCAGCGACGATGTGTCGGATCCCTTCGGGACATTCGCGCTGCTGATTTGAATGACCTCAGGCGAATGATTTTGATACAGTAAATGCGGCATGTGCGTGTAAACGTGCGTGTATCTCTCGCCCAGCCCCATGATGCTCTTAAAAATGAACAGGAGCTCTGCGCGCGACGGATCGGCGGGATCCGGATATGCAATGTTGTACGAGTCAAACAGATCCTTGTTCAATTCATACATCATCTTATAAATATCAAATGTGAGGAGCGCATCAATGCGTATTTTGGGATTGTGTGATCGGAATTCAATCAAATACATGTGATTGGCCTTGTCTCTGCTTAAATACACGGAATCCTTGTCACACGTCATTGTAAATTTTTCGGTTGTCATTCCAAATCTAGCTAAATGTAAATATATGATTCTAAATATATTTATATTGTTTCTGTTATAAAAATGCATGAATGCTTACGAATTGCATCATCTCCTTTTCGTTGCGTTTTTTTTGCGATGAGTTGCTGAGCGTTTAGATCTATTTTTTAGTGATCTCTTACCTTTTTTTCCGCCGCCATTAAAATATCCATTGAGCTGGCCATTCATGCATTGATCCAATCCATCCGCAAAAAAATTAACCCATTGATGTACATTATATCTGTTGCCATTAAAACGCCCCTCAAATATTGTGTCGACATTTACATTGGCCACCGGATTGTGGCGGCCCTGGTTTGTTAGTTGATATCTACAATGTCCGTGCCTCCTAAAAATATGATAATGAGTGTTGTTGCGCCCCCCACCTGGGGTAGCGTACTCAAAAAAAGCGTCATCCTCACGCTCACGAACACGATACACTGGTGGCTGGCCATTTCTATAGTTTGATTGGTTCCATGCATCTCCAACCTCCTCTGTAAACGCCCAAAAATCCATTTTATATTTATTTATTTTATTTATAAAACTCTAATATATTTTATTTTTTCTAAATGTCCAATGCCAAACTGACCGTATTTTTGTCCGACCTTTGACGGCGCTTGCTCTTGTGTGGCAGGTTGTCGTTCTGTAATTCCTTCAGATCCGAAATGCTAATGGTGCTGGTCTTGTCCTCAACTGATTGTGACTGCTGTTGCTGCGACTGTTGCTGTTGCTGCGACTGTTGCTGTTGCTGCGACTGTTGCTGCACCTGTATGCTTTTGGTTTTAAGACCCGAGAGAATATTGGAGATGTCGGTGGGACCGCGCATGTCGGGACGTTTGGACACGGTCACCTGAGGAGGAGCCGACGTGTTGTTACCGCGCGCTGCGTTCAAATCCGGGCGGTTGGAAGACATCGGAGGCGGCGCGGTGTTGTTTCCAGCACGGAACGGCGTGCCCGCATCCGAGTTGGGGTCGCGCACGCTGGTCGGAACCGGAGGCGGCGGTGGGCGCTGGTTAGGAATGTAAGGGGGTGCTTGACGCGAAGGGGCTGATTGTGTGGGGGGCGGCCCCTGGCTCTGGCCCTGGCCTTGAGGCCCGGGACCCATCAAATCACCCATAAAGTTGCCGAACCCAGGACGGGTTTGCGACATGGAATTCACAGCCGCCGCAGTAAACTGCTGCATGAGTTCCGGATTCTGGCGCATGATGTCGTCCATGCCGGGCATAGCCGATTTGAACATGGTGTTGGTCATGTGCAGCATGATGGCGCTGCCACCCAGCTGAAACAGCAGCTTGAGCTCCGGTGCCATCTTTGCCTTGGACTTGTATTTGTCGTGCAGCTCCGAGAAAATGTCGTCGTAGTCGTCAATGTTCTCATTCACCTGCTCGCTCCAGCCGTCCAGCTTCAGGTCAAACGGGTCAAACTTGTTGTTCAAATACTCCATCCCGGTGATCACTGACATGAGCATTTTGCCCTGGAATTTCACGCTGTTGCGCCGCTCGCGCTCCTCCAGATGCGTCTCGTATTCGCCCTTCATTTCCGCGAGCGACGACTCCATGGAGTATTTTTTGGTGAGTGTGATGCCCTTCTGCTCCAGATCCTCCAACTTGCGCAGGTACTTGAACTTCTCGCGCAGCAACTCCTCCTTGGTCATTTGCGGCTGCCCATCCGACACGGGGGCATCCGGGTTGAGCGGCACGTTGTTAAACTTTCCAAATCCGTCCCATGTTTTTTTATCGTCGTCGGCAGATGCGGTTGAACTGCCTAAATTGAAGCCACCACCACTGCCGCCACCATTGCCATCGCTTGTGTCATCTCTAAATGACACGCTGTGAGAACCACCGGCGCCAGAGCCAATGCCACTGAAAAACAGGGACTTGCTTGAAGACGATGAGGGCACGGTAATGTCGCTTAATTCGTTCAATTCGGCTTCCAGTGCATTCAAGTCGCCGATGTCAATGTCGCCACCGCCGCTCTTATTTCCACTCCCGCCTTTCAATTTATCATTCATGAGGAATTCAAGACCGCCTCCAAAATTGGTAGACTTTCGCGAATCGCTGGACAAATTTGAAATGTCAATGACTTCTTCCATTCTACAACCCAATGCAATGATTACTGTCTATTCTTATGTTTAATTTATATCTTTTAAGTTTAAATCATACGCAATATAAATTAAATTAATAAATAATGGGGGGGGTCACATTGCGGCACGTCCCTTGCACAACCACCACATGCCCTGCAAAAAACAGTCGGCCAGATCATCCTTCTTTTTGTGTTTCTCAAACTTCATTGACATCAAAGGCATGTGCGCAGCATTGGCAATCAATGCGCGCGTTATTTCTATGCTGCGTTTTTTGCGGTCGGCATAACAGTCTTCGCCTTTATCCACTTGTTCTCCATGTCCTTCTCCCTCTTTTTTTTGGTCAAACAGCTTCAACTTATTTATTGCCGATATGAACCGAATGTCGGGAACCCCGCGCATGATGAAGTACTGAGTGATCATGCCCTGCAGCGTTTTCATGCGGGTGGCCAGCGTGCTCAGCTGGTTCTCAATGATGACGACATCAATGCCGGAAACAATGTGCGGCAGCGCATCAAACCGCTGGTGCATGTTTCGGCCGATGGTGATTAAATCCACCGATGCTGCAGAAATTACCTTCTTCTTTGCACCAACGGCAAACAGATACTCGGCCGTTAATGCAACGTTTATGTGCTGCAACAACTTCAGTTTGCTCTTATTACATTTATCAGGAATGGAAACAGAGAGATATTCGCCAGAAAATGCCTTTAATTCATCCAATGTCATTTTTTTTAGGGATTTTATTGAAATGGCCAATGGCATCTTGTATCCGGAGGCATTGGCGTGCCTTGTGCAGTAACGAGTAGCATCTGCATCTGTTGCGGAGTGCACGAATTTGGCAGCAAATTTGCATCCTGGCTGTGTGCACAGAACGGGGGCGGCAACGGGAGTATCTGTAATAGATGCGTCACACAAATTCACGGTGTCCCAGGCCACAATGTTGATTAGTTGCATGACCGATTCGGGGTCATTTGCATTTGCGGAATCATGCGGGTGTTCAAACAAACAGTACGCCAGATTCTTCATACCCACATCAATGCTTAAAATCTTCATTTTTATATTTTACCCTTTTAGTTAATGGGTTCATGTGTTTATGTTTTTATTTTTTGAAATAAAATATATTAACAATTCATAACACCCCATACAATGCGATCAAAAACCACCGGCGGCAAATGGTCCATGAAATACAAACGAGGAATTAATTGCAGCGCACCCCGCGGATTTTCACAACGTCAGTATTGCAAATACGGACGACGAAACAAAACAGCAAAAAAATGAATGGGTCTTAATTGGGATTAGGGTATCCCTGCATGAGCAGCTCGTTCTGAGTGATGACGGGCGCAATCATGCGTGCCTGCAGCTGTTGGCGCGACAGGTAGTAATTCTTCAGGTCACTGTTTTCGTAGCCGAAAGGCTGGCTGTTGTCAAGCACGCTAGCAAACACGAACGGCACATTGGGCTGCGGTTGAAGCGGGTTGCTCGTGTTATAAACGCAGCTGCCGCACTGGTTGCATGCCTCCACTTGATTGGCCTGCATGATTTGCGTGGCATTGTGCGTCAAATACTGGCGGTACTGCGAATTGGACTTTATGCCGGCCTGCTCCTTAATGCGCTCGTTGACGACGGCCCCGGGCTGCCAGTCGGCATAATTGCGCCCGTCTGCCATGATTGGCGGGTAGTTGAAATGGATGTTGTTGGATCCAGCGTAGCACGTTCCCCAACTCATTGTAATAATTATGTTTGATGTATAATATAATTCTTGTATACTAATTATATTATTTTTTAATCATTTGTTTGTGTTTATTGGTTATTGCAGAAGCTGCATGAGATCCTTCTTTTTCAGTTTTTGCAGGTCGGCATCCTCGCCACCAAATCCGCGTTCTTTTGCCAATTGTCGCAGAGCAGGCACCGACATGTTTCCATAATTCAAATGAATTTTTGATGAATCCTTGTCCTTGTCCTTGTCATTGTTCTTGTCCTTGCTGTCCTTGCTCTCCTCATTCGCCTTGTTCTTGTAACCAATTTTCAACTCAAATGATACGTCTTGGAGCTCTTCATGGTCACACGAATGTTCATCGCCGCTGTCGCTTTCGCTTTCGCTTTCGCTCTCATTATCAGTGTTACCCAGCGCAGTTTTGTTCAATGATATTATTTTTTTGTCTGAAGAACCCGCCGCATCAGCAACCACATCGGCAATCACATCAGCAACCACGGCATCATCTGACGTGAAATGAATTTGAATGTGTTTGGTAGCAGATTCGGAACCGGATTCGGAACCGGATTCATTGTCATAATCCGACGAGGATTCAGAGGTAGTGGACTCGGATTCGGAACCACCTTCGGATTCGGAACCACCTTCGGATTCGGAATCGGAACTCACTTCAATCAGCCCGCTCTCCGTGATGTTAACTTCTTTGTGCACGGGATGCTCTTGCACATGATTCATCTGATTCATCTGATTCTGATTCACTTGATTACCGTGTTGGTGCATGATGCTGCGCGCAATGAATGCTTGCATGACGCGCGCCTGTTCCATTTGCGATTGCTCAATCACCGAAAGGCGCTGTTTGAAATAATAAAACACGCCGTAAGAAATGACAGCGCATATTGCTAAACTCACAAATACGGTAGTTGCAACCGAAAATGAAGAAGAACCAAACCCGGAATCAGTCATTGCGAAAATTATAGTATGAAGTAGTAATTAATTTAATATTTAATATGTCTTACATTCAAATAATAAATAAATATGGCTGAACGAACGAACGAACGAATGTTTCAAAGCGCACTTAAAATGCGGCGCGTGGTTTCAACAATGGATGCCGGATACTGCAGGTCGTGCAGCACTTTGACACCACCCTTAATTGCCGAAATGCCCGGGTGCAGCGTGTATAAGTATTTGAAGTCGTAATTGCCGCGATCGGCCACTTCCATGTGCAAATTCCGGATTTCATTTGTTGAATTTGGGTCTGACTTATTGCCGATTTTCTCTCGTTTATCTGATTCTGATTTTGGTTTTTCTGTTTCAAATAGTTTGCACAACTGAATGTAGTGCGTGGTGAGCATGAAGTCCACGTTGTCTAGCTTTGTGAGATGCATGATGTAGCCGTAAGCGCTGGCAATGGCTTCGTATGGATTTGTGCCCGAATACAGCTCGTCAAAAATGCAGAAGTGCCTTACCGGGGGGCAAAGCCCCCCGCACCCCCCTGCTCCCTTCAGAGTTGGGGGTGTGGCCCCCCCAGTCAGTTTGTCCAGAATCTCCTTGCACCGCCTGGATTCGGCCTGGAACAAACTGTCCCGTCCCGACGTGTCGGGGATGTTCAAGTAGCTGTGCAACTGATCGTAGGGGCAGATGCGCGTGCCTGCCTCGTAGAACCCGTGTCCCAGTTGCTGCGAAAACAGGATGTTCAGCATCGTCATTTTCAGAATGGTGGTTTTGCCAGACGCGTTCGGCCCCGTGATGACCAGCCGCTTGTCCAGTGACACCGTGTTCTTCACGGGACTAGATCCATCATTGGATTCATCATTGGATTCATTGATTGCGGTTGCAACGTAATAGCCGTTCACAATTACACTATGGCTGCTTTGTGATGCGTCTTCTGCTTTCTTCTTCTTCTTCTTGTCCTTCTTCTTTTTGTCGTCGTCATGGTTTTCGGCTTTGGATTTGGAAACAAACTCACACGCTGCAACCCGCTTGGTTTGGATCAGTGCGCCGAACTGCATCATGTGTTCCGCAAACGCGTTGAATCCGAAACTGTACTTCATGCACGCCGCAATGCCCGCATCCGAAAACACCGCATAGTACTGCTGCATGACGTAGCCGATTTGCAGGCACTTCTTCGCCGTAAGCGCCGGCGCATCAATGCGGTCCAGCGCCGCCACCATGCGCTCCAGCTGCTCCCGATTGCAATTCAGATCTGATACAAAGGGCGCATATGTGTCGCCACATGTGAGCGCGTGATTGGCGAATTCGCGCATTCGCGCAATGGTTTCATCGGCATATACGCGAATGGCGGCCAGGTCCTCGTGCACGATGAACGTGTTGCGGTAAAAGCGGTGGCAGGACACCACGTTCTGATACATTTGCACGACGTAGAAGACGACGGACACCAGGATGTAGATGCGCTTGTCCCAGCTGACCGATCCCATGTCAAACATGAGTTTTCCGATGGCGTGCTGCGAGAGCATCATTTTTATGATGCCGAAATACGTGGGCAGTGTGATGGGGACGCCCTGCAGTTTTAAAAGGAAAAACGGCACGATCAGCATGATGACGGGCATTAAAAAGGATAATAAGGGCGAGAAGAGGTTGTACATGCTGTAGCACTGCAGGAACGTGGGCGAGCGGTTCAGCATGTCCAGCGGCGCGTAGTCAATGTAGTTGAATTTGTCGTGGAACCCGTCGTCGGTCTTAATGCGGGTCCATATGGCTTCAATTTGGCCATGATCGGAATCGTGTGGTTGGTTCAGGGCCTTGGAACTAGAAATGGAAGTAATGAAGCGCTGCGTGTCTTGTAAATGCGGCACGCTGGTGGTGAACTGCTTGGCCCACATGCCCAGGTAGCGCTTTGCAAATGCGGACTGCGGCTGAAACACGTGAGCATACATGGGCTTGGCATTTGACTCTGCAGTTCCATCGTTTATTTGCTTGGTGCATTCAATAAGCTCCAAATCGGATAACACGCTCTTGTCAATGGAACACAGCTGATCGTTGGGCAAATACTCCATGGGCAGTTTGAACGGCGTGTCCAAATGAGTTGAATTTAACACATTCACATTTTCTACATTCACAGATGCATTCTCCTTTTCTTCGGTTTTTTTCTCGTCTGGTTGGACATGGGGTTGTTGTTTTTGGGGTTGCAGTTGCGCTAAAAGGTGCTGTATCATTTGATTGACTATAACAAATGATAGAAGATAATGTATTGAATTATACGAAAAATGCGAATGTGCCTAATTAGCACCCACGCTTAGGTCGGACATTTTTCCTGATAAAGAAAAGAATGCTAAAATTTTTTCTCTAATGGATTCATCCACGTCACGAACTTTTGAATGAGCATAATATGCACGTGCTGCAACTAAATCACACCCATTGGAAGCCTCCGCCAATTGATCAATAATGGGAATGATTTGATCAGTGATGTTATTCCGACGTTCACTCTTCAAAACAAGGGGTTTGGTGATGGACGGATCCATATAATTAATATCGGTCATGTACTGGTTTCTTCTATCATAAGTCCATAATGCACAATATGTTGTTTCATTTTTCTTCATCATAAAAGTTACAGTTATTCCACTTTCGTTTCCTAAAAATATTAATTCTTTGACTGGAGAATTACCAGAGGGAGGAGAACGAATACGGATCTTCAAAGGACGGCCAGGCATTAAATCATAGGATTCAGGGCCAAAATGCAAAATCATTTTGCCAGAGCCTGGAACATTTTCCAATATAACACCTCTGTTAGGTTCATCCGCATCAGCAGCGGCAGCGGCAGAGGAAGGAGCAGAAACAGAAGCGGAATCGCCTAGACCAAAATGCATCTTTATGGCAGTGCGCAACATAATAAAATTGGTTTTAGCAGTGTTCATGTCTTTCACCAACGGCGTTAATGTCTCAACGCATTGCACATTCAATCCAGCATTTATTGGATTTTGGGGAAGGGTAGAAACCAGCCTGCAATAAACATCGGCAAATTGCATGAATTGTTCTGGGGTCAATTCCAATTTTGCAATTAAATCAGGGGTGTTAATCAATCCCGAAACTTGCAAAGCATTGACCGCAGGAGCATAACGGGCAAATCCGTTAAATTTTTCATTTGTAATATCCGCAAGTGAATTGACTCTTTCTGAACCAAATTTAAACACATTTGCTGCATCATTGTAATGAATGTCAATTCCTACTGCATTGGATTCCCTCCCGGGCCATCCGCTATGCGTTTTTTTAAACACGTGGTGCAACATACCGCCCCTCTGTTTTTTCGTAATTCGGTTGTGACGGTTGTGATGGCGTTTTGTTTTGCGGCCATGATGTGATTGCCTTTTTTTGCTTCCAGTGCGCTTAATGCGCCTAACACGTCGGGTGGCCATGTTTATCTCTAAATGAAATGAATATTAATATTATATTTATAAACTACGCAGATAAAATATAATTGGTAGAAATTTGAAACTTAGTAAGATTCCAGTAACTGAGTCATGCTCTTTTGCATGGTGTAAAACGAGAGGCCGAACATGGCGCTCGTGAAAATCAACCCAGTCAGATTCGCATTTCCGTCTGCATTAAACAGAGCCGATGGCAGGTATCTGAACATGTATCGTTTGACTGCCGGCAATTGAAACGCGAAATACAGAATGGCCAGCATGAGCGGCGACTGAATTTCCTCGTAAAAGGTTTCTAAAGTATCCACACGATTGGATCCGCGCGTGTTTTGATGCATGACGCGCTCCAGAGTGGAACTCGTTTCATGGTCATGAATGTAGTCCACGTGCCGCTGCGGTTGCGGGACATACGTGGGCTGCACTTGCGCATCCTGCATCATGCCACCTGTGTCACGAGGAATGTCGCGTGACGGAAGAGCGGTCATGCCCGTCATGCTGGCTCGTTGCACCCCGCTCACAAGTTCGTTCATGAGTTTTTGATTCGGTTGCTGATTAGGATTGAGTGGCGGACCTTGGTTCTGTTGTTGTTGTTGTTGTTGTTGTTGTTGCTGTTGTTGTTGCTGTTGGTGATTTGAAGGCCCTAAATCCGGCACATTTGGCGAATAGGACATGGCTCCAGGTTCCGTTTTTTGAATAACGACATTCTGATTCTGGGTGTTGGAGTTTTGACCGGATGCTGTGGGCAAATCATCAATGCTGGTGGTGTCGCTCATTTATTTATTGATCTTTATGTATTGCATATATTCGGGGTTTTACAGTATAACGCAATCCAATCATCCTAAATCATTGCACGCACAATGCCATGTCATTTTATTATTATCAAAATTATGAATAATAAAATTTACTAAAAAAAAGTCCTCCTACCTGTGATGAAGTGTGAGTAAGTTAGTTTGATGTTGTGATTGTGGGTGTGGATGCATTTTAACCTATCATCTTCCCTCCCTTTGCTGCAAGCTAATATCAGTCTATCAGTCCAAAGGGATCCTTTCCTTATGCTATTCGGTTAACATGCATGTGTGCATGCGCATGCAATGTGATTATGATTGTTTGAAGCGAAGCGGTATTCGCTTACCTGATTGTGTGTGCTCTGCAAGCCCCTCTCTCGCTTGCAGTTGTCCCGTTCAACATGATTGCCTTTGCCATGAAAACAACTGAATGTAAATCACGTTCCGAATGAATGGATGCAATGAGTGCTAACCACCGGGTCCATCCCCACTCTCTTTTGCGTCATTGAGCCAGACGTCTAACAAAATACTGGCAACAGGTATTGATCCTGTATCTCGGAACCCAAGGTGAACCGCGTGCTAGCCTTTGCACCATGCCGGTGAAATGTTTTGCCCGCTTCTGTAAAGGGGCGAAGTGTACTGATACCGGCGGTAGGTTTCGATCCTACGTCCTCAGAGTTATGAGCCCTGCGCGCTTCCTCTGCGCCACGCCGGTATTACATTACCGTGTTTAGAGTCTGCCGGAGAAGACTAGCGGCTTCTGTAAAGCCACCGAAGTGAAGAATACCGGCGGTATGATTCGAACATACGACCTCGGAGTTATGAGCCCCGCGCGCTAGCCTCTGCGCCACACCGGTAAACCGTTACCGTGTTTAGAGTCTGCCGGAGAAGACTAGCGGCTTCTGTAAAGCCACCGAAGTGAAGAATACCGACGACTGGTTTTGATCCAGTGACCTCAGGGTTATCAGCCCTGCGCGCTGCCTCTGCGCCACACCGGTAAACCGTTACCGTGTTTAGAGTCTGCCGGAGAAGACTAGCGGCTTCTGTAAAGCCACCGAAGTGAAGAATACCGGCGATCCGTTTCGATCGGATGACCTCAGGGTTATGAGCCCTGCGCGCTGCCTCTGCGCCACGCCGGTAAACCGTTACCGTGTTTAGAGTCTGCCGGAGAAGACTAGTGGCTTCTGTAAAGCCACCGAAGTGAATAAATACCCCCTACAGGTGTTGATCCTGTTACCTCCAAGTTATGAGCCTGGCGCTCTTCAGATGAGCTAAGGGGGGGTAAGTGTTACCGTGTTTAGAGTCTGCCGGAGAAGACTAGTGGCTTCTGCAAAGCCACCGAAGTGTAGAATACCGGCGACTCGTTTCGATCGAGTGACCTCAGGGTTATGAGCCCTGCGCGCTGCCTCTGCGCCACGCCGGTGTTACATTACCGTGTTTAGAGTCTGCCGGAGAAGACTAGTGGCTTCTGTAAAGCCACCGAAGTGTAGAATACCAGCGACTCGTTTCGATCGAGTGACCTCAGGGTTATGAGCCCTGCGCGCTGCCGCTGCGCCACACCGGTAAACCGTTACCGTGTTTAGAGTCTGCCAGAGAAGACTAGCGGCTTCTGCAAAGCCACCGAAGTGTAGAATACCGGCGACTCGTTTCGATCGAGTGACCTCAGGGTTATGAGCCCTGCGCGCTGCCTCTGCGCCACGCCGGTGAAGGGTTACCGTGTTTAGAGTCTGCCGGAGAAGACTAGTGGCTTCTGCAAAGCCACCGAAGTGTAAGAATACCGGCGACTCGTTTCGATCGAGTGACCTCGGAGTTATGAGCCCCGCGCGCTGCCTCTGCGCCACACCGGTGAAGTGTTGCTCTGGTTTTACGTCGCTTAAGCTATGACGACCCACTTCTTTAAAGGGGTGAATTGTAGAATACCGGTGATCCGTTTCGATCGGACGACCTCTGAGTTATGAGCCCAGCGCGCTAGCCTCTGCGCCACACCGGTATTACATTACCGTGTTTAGAGTCTGCCGGAGAAGACTAGTGACTTCTGCAAAGCCACCGAATTGTTGACAGTGTGTTGACAATGAGTTCCGATAGCTACGTTTTGCGTCCAGCTTGACGGGCCGCTTCTGTAAAGCGACCGAAGTGTAAAATACCCACGGCTGGTTTCGATCCAGCGACCTCCGGCTTATAAGGCGATAACCATCAGTCGTTCGGACTTGATGAAAGTCTAATTGAGTGACCGACGATGTTTTTACGGCGCACTTCCTCTGTGCTACGCGGGTGTTTTTTCACAGCCGGGAGTTGAACTTGGGACCTTCGTGTTTGGAATCAGGCTTCCAACCACTAGACCACACCGCTCATTGCGAACTGCTTGAAACAACATGCACCGAATCAATATACTAACATGTCAACAATTCATAAATTATCAATGCTTACGAGATCGTCGTCTTGATTTTCTGACACGACGGCGAGATCCTCCCTGCATGCAGCAGCTGTTCACGAGTGGTGCTTGCTGCCCCCCCACCCCTCCGTTTGATGTAAACACATAAGTTTTCACGCTGGGGGTTACCTCAAATGCACCCGTTCTGGAGTTAAACCCTTCAGTTGATCGTGTTTCGGTCGTGTGGTATCTACCAATGACATCATATCGGTTCAACATCTTGTTTAAGCGGTAGACATCGTTGGGCCATACGGAATCAGGACATTCGTTTGAAACGCAAATGATGCGGGTTATTCCATCACTGAACCGCACTTCTCTCATGTCACATGTTACGCGTTCTGATCCTGAACATGGTTTATTTATCCAAAAGCTGGGCCTGATGAGCGGCAATGCAGCAGGCACTTTCACTGCATCAACATATCTTACAATCGCTGCTGGATTAGGTGAAAATGAATATTGACCACTTAAACTTAATCTATCACTTAACATGCCTGCAATTCCGCTCCTCGCCAGCAATGGATTCATCTGGTCTGCACTCATTGGAGGGTAATATCTCGGCATCTGTGCTGACTGAATGCCCTGTTTCACTATTTTTTTTTCTGCCGAAATTGTTTTTTTCATTGTTTGGCGTGATTATTTATATATAAATACATAATACATTATTTCAAAGCGCAACATCTATTCGCGAATCGTCGCATTTTTCACTGTTAATCTTATAGGTGAAACATTTTCCGTCGTATTTAAACGTGAATTTCTTGGTTTCTGCCATGTCAGGCGCCTTGAACACCGTGCAATTCCGCCCGTAACACGTCTTCCTAAATAAACTGGAAAGACCCAGACCCATTATTATTCCGAAAATCACCCGACTTGCGGAAGAATGAATGAAGTCATGTAGTTGCATTGTTTTAATGCTAAATGTTTAAGTTGTTTTATAACTATATTTTATTTTTATAAAATAAAATGTAATTAAATGCGGGTTTCTCATGCATGCCGATTATATTTTCTTCCAAGAACATATTCCTTTTGCATTGGGCCTTGACGCGTATTTCGCACCGTCATTGCCATCGCAGCATTCATTTTGTCGGCGCACGGTTCATTTGTATCCCGCAGCAGTGACGGGATTCGCTGGCGTAACAACGCTGTTCTCCGTGGGCGTGAAAAAGCACGCAGTGTGATTACCCGTTTTGCTGCCATAATACAATTTGCAATTCGGGGGCTGGTACTTGTTTTTCACAAAATAACACGGGTTGTATCCGGTGCTATATTTCCCGGCATTTGCGCCTTCCGCCCCAAAGGCGCTGTAAAACGAGTTGCCGTTCAGATTGACAGTGTTCACGCGCAAACTCAGCGTTCGCGTGCTGCTGCTGACGCCACCCTGTTTTGCAAACAGCACATTGCTCGGCTTGTAAATGGTGGTGCCCTGACAGTGAGTCCGGTCCTTGCTTTGGATGTAGCTGCATGCCGGATACAAGCAGCTGCCTGTCAAACGGGTTTGCGGACCCAAACAATCGTCGTTGGGCCAGTTTGGCATGTGGTCGGCACCAATGTATTGAACCCCCGGCACCGGGTTGGTGGACAGCTTCTGTTCGTAGCGCTTGCACCGTGACTGCAGGTATCCACGGGTGTCGCTATAATACGCCTTGCTCATCAGCGTCACTGCGGATCTGATGACATTGTTCGCCGGGCAGCAGCCAATGTATTTCGTGTTATACAGCCCCGTCTGAATTTGGTAGCTGTTGGGATCCACCGGATCGCCCACCTGCACGTAGCCCATGTTTTCTACACGGTCGCACGGGTCACACCGCTGCGACGGTATTTTCAACAACTTCTCGTCAAATTTGGCATACGAGTTGGCCTTCGTGTCACCGCAGTCACACGACGTGCCACCATCACCCGGTTTCGTGGTACCACCTGGGGCGTCAATGACAAGCGATACGGAGTTCACGCTGCGCCCGCTGTTGGGCGTGGGCTGCAGTTTCCGGCGCCAATGTTTCATGGGGCGCGCCTTCATGGCGGGACCGCTGAAGTCGTGCGCGGCTTCATCTCTGGCAGAGATACCGTCTATGAACCCGGGGGCAATGTTCACCATTGCGCCGTTTTCGTTGGGCCGACTAAATCCGGGAACCACCTGGTTCGTGGTGGTGGGTTCCGTTTTAGTGGGATAATGCACCCGCTTGGTAGTAATTAAGCTGTTGGTGCGGCGCCAGCCGATGCCGTCCGATATGGTTGCATGTCCACTCATTGATGTCATTTGTATATGGATGTGATAAATAAATAATATTCAATATATATTAAGTTGTAGATATTATTTATTACAGTATTTGTATTTGTATTTGTATTTGTATTTAGCGTTTGAACATGATTCTGTGCGGCATTCTCATACTGTTTTTTGCATGGTTATTGATACACGCTTTCATTTATTCTAAATCCAATTCCCAGTATCGCATCATTGAGGGGTTGGATCCTTCGGCTTCGCCAACAGCAGCACCAACAGCAGCACCAACAACTACAACAGCAGCACCAACAACTACAACCGCAGCACCTGAAACTCCATCTCAAATGCAAACTCAAATAGACGAAAACACGGCCCAAATTGCGATTCTAAAAACCCAAATTGCATCTCTCATTACCACTGCGACCCAACTAAATGCGGCCACGCTTCAGAATGAAGTCGGCATAGTAAACAATATTAACGGTATTCAAAAGGTGGTGAAATCACAGGCCGACATGCAGACAAAGTTGGCTAACATGAAGAGTGCGCAGTAAAATGAAAACATGAAAACAGTAAAGACACGAATGAGAGAAAATCTCACGTTCCATCCCTCGCAAAATAATGTGTTGATATTATATTAATTTAATTATAATATGAAACCATCCCCCCTGCATTCTCTGCTGTTTTTTCTGCCGGATGAATTATCCGACTCCACTATTTACAATATTATCATCGGCATCCTGTGCATTTTTCTCGTATTTTCTCTCATTTTACTTTACCGAAGAATCCAATTTGGTTCATCCTTTTCCATGTTAGAAGGCATGACGACTGCATCCGATCCAACATTGGACCCCGACGTGGTTGCCATCCAGTCTCAAACCGCCGCCCTGCAAACCACGTATGACAAATTGCAGGGCACGGTTGACGACCAAAAGAACCGCATCAATGCCAATTCGCAAATGTTGTTGAAAGTCATGAGCGACACGCCCAATCAAACCAACAACATCACGCATGCCAATGTTAACACCGACGACCCCTCCAAAACCAAAATTCCGAGCATTGACATGTCTTAAGGCGCCCTAAAAATACAATGAAATGCGCGGAATGTCGCAACGCCAAATGCAAATCCAAACAGCACCTGTGTCGCGGTGTGGCGACGAAATGCAATGCGCGACCACATCAACGTGAGTGCAATGGCCAATGCCGCAATAATCCATACCGGATGCCACGTTCTCCACGGCAGAAACTGATGCGCAAATGCGACAAAATATCCAACCGATTGCGCATGACCTGACGGGAATCCGTAGGCATTATTATTCTTATACTCTGGCCACATTGCAGCAACCGCATCGTCAAATGTGTTGGTGGGATCTGGCCGGTTTCCAGCATCTCCGATTGCATAGCGGAACCCCTGTTTTAAAACGCCGTTGACAATTGAGTTGCCAATGTATCCGATGAACGCATACGCATACGACACACGATACACGTGGCATAAAATGATTAATGCAACGAACAGTATTTGGGGGTACGCACTAATGCATTTCCGATACGTTGGATTGATCATGCGTGTTGTGGCGATTGCAATACTTTATTGCAATATTTTAATGTGTAATTAATATATTATTGTATAACAATATATTAGTGTGATTCATTTTAATCAGATCAATGTCAAATTTTTTTCAGGACGTGCTGGGGGATTTAGACAATGTGGAGCAGGATCTGCTTGGGCCCGACTATCAGTACTTCAAACAAATTAAAACCCCGACTGAATTGGGGGTCACAAACAGCGGCGGACTGGACAATCTGGCGGGCGACATTAGCGCGCTCATTGCATATGTGGAATTGCTCGTGTCGGGCGGCGGCGACGCATCCGTCACTGGCAAACCATCTGGAAACAAGTTTTTTCTAAAAACGGGGGCAAAGTGCAAAGTTGTGAGCAGCGATTCCACCAACGGAAGCGTCGTGGATCGCTATGCCTACGTGAACAATGTGCCCGATGGAAACATTCCGTTCATTTCATCCGGGCTTGGAGGGGTGCAATTCAGCGAGTTTGAGGGGCTGATTCCAGGAACCATGTCGGACATGGCTGCACTTAACCCGTTTTCGCTGTTTCAGGCATTTCAATTGGGATCCACGCCGGACTGTCAGAGTGTGACGCTGGAAACGATTGATGCCAACAACGCCGTGTCATCTGCCACCAACTTTGTTGCAACCGCCGACATCAAAAACATGCCGGCCGCGTGGTTTCCAAATAACACGAATCCGATCACCGGCGCAACTGAGCGCGAGGCATTTACGCAACGTCGCAATAAAAGATGCACTAAACAGCTAGGAGGCATTCCAGCCGGCACACTTTCCAGTTTATACTACACCTCATTGGGCTTCTTGTGCTTGGTGCTTTTGTATGCTCTGACAAAACGCGTGAACAAATGAACAAATCAAATGAAATGAAATGCAACTCTATTTCTTTTTATTTTTGTTTTTATTTTTATTGCCGCGTCGTTTTTTAGTTCTTCTTCCACCAAATGCGACGTTGTTGCCAGACGGAGATCCAAATTGGTCATCATTCTCAGACCCGAATTGGTCATTATCCGATCCAAAATTAGGGGGTGCTGCTGGTCCTGGTCCGGGTGTTTGTGCTTGTGGTCCTGTTGCTTGTGCTTGTGGTGCTGTTGCTTGGGCTTGTGGTGCTGTTGCTTGGGCTTGTGGTGCTTGAGCTGTTGGTGCTTGCACTGGCGCTGGTGCGGGTGGTTGTCCGGGTCTTGGAGGAGGAGGAGCATTTTGGGGCACTGGAGGCGCTGACGAAAACAGATTTGTCAAAAAGTTTAATGCTTTTTTGTGCAACGGCAGAGCGTCATCCGCCGCATTGGATGGTTCTGAATCAAAGATCCCACCCCCCGATTTTTTACGCAAACTGCGATGCCTTTTGGAGGTTGACCTAGATTTGGTCGTGTGTTTGGTGCGCATTGATTGCTTATTGTGTTTATATATTTATTATATAAAAATATAATAAATTCGTTTAATCAGTTAACCAATTAAAATCAATGCAAATCACACAAATCATGCATTATAATTTGATGCGTTTGAACAATTCAAGTGCAACGAGCCCTCCTCCCACCTGTGCCAGAATGTAAGGCACTAAATCACTGGATGACAGTTTGCCGGCAGCAACCATGGCTATAGAAACAGCCGGGTTGAACATGCCGCCAGAAATTGGACCGCCAATCATGACGGCCACTGCTAATGCGGCACCAATGGCAATCGCATTTCCAGTTGCTAAAATTATGTAAATGAAAAACAGAGTTCCTAAAAACTCAACCAAATATTTGTTCAGCATTGCGTTAATTAATTGATGTGTGTAGGTATGTTATATATTACAACTATAAAAAATATTCATGCATTGAAATTAAATGCATTGTTGCACTTAACAATCGGATTTGCCTAAACATGGATAATTAATTATAATTGCACCCCATTCTTATAATATAATATAGGTTGCATTTAGTATAGCATGAAAACATGAACACAATACAAAAACGGTTTCTATTATTTTTAATTGGGTGTATAGGAACAAGAACCTTATTTGTATACTTGGCAAAAAATGCGAATAGAACTTATTTAAAATACATGGGTTATTTATCAATTTTACCCGCTGTTGGATTTTTTTATTTATTTTTGACTGGTTCAAGAAAAACCGGGGCAGAAGTGTTCGGTGATAAAATATGGTGGAATGATTTAAGACCCATTCATGGGCTGATGTACTTTTTATTTGCATACAACGCAATTAACGGTGATGCTTTTGCTTGGATATATTTGTTAATTGATGTTATCATTGGTTTAGTCAGTTTCTTACTTTTTCATTATTACAATAATGATTTTAGCAAATTATTGCTATAAATTATGAAAATTATTCAAAAAAATTGATTTGAATCATTTGCACAATGACAACCAGACATCAGACCTCCAAAACAACCATGAAGCTCATGATATTTGACACCGAAACCACCGGACTCCCCCCCAAGATTCGCCAGTGCATGGACCCCGCGCAATGGCCGCACATTGTTCAGCTCAGCTATTTGGTATACGACACCGAAGCCGACAAAATACAAAGTTTTAAAGACGTTATTATCAGCCTGGGCACGCACATTCCGCTGTCCGATGAAAGCGTGGCCATTCACGGCATCACGCGCGAACTGTCGCTTTCTAAAGGCATAGACATCCGCGTGGCACTCTTTGATTTCAAGATGGAACTGCAGCAGTGCGGTAAGTGCGTCGCCCACAATTACGATTTTGACAGCAACGTGCTTCAGATTGAAGCCCGCCGCCACAACATGTCGCTGTATTTCCCGAGCCCCTTCTGCACCATGCGAGTCGGCACCGACTTGTGCAAACTGACGCACCCGACATTCACCGGCGGAGGCTACAAGTGGCCCAAACTGCTGGAGCTGCACGAGCACCTGTTCCATCGCGCCCCGAAAAACACGCACAATTCAAAAATTGATGTCATCGTGACTCTACGGTGCTACCACATGCTGAAACACAATGAGGATTTGTGCCGCACCAGCCGCGAATTCCGCGCGCTGTTCCGCAATCACTGCACCATTGAGTGCGACCGCGATGATCTCGGCGAATTCGGCGACCTGGATGAAATGCCGTCGCCACCCAACAAACTGCATGAATAAAATATAATGAATGTATTAGACGGGGTGCATTAGATGATACTTCTACATTTTTATATTTATTTAGTTGTCATAATTGCATACAATGCATATGATTACATAAAAGACTTACCGTTTCAATACATCACACAAACCAATTATGCAGTGTGTGAAAAAATGAATAACACATTTTGCATACGTATTTCATATTTTGTAATGGCAATCTTAGTGTATTTGACAACCATCAACTTCATCAACGCCGCGTTGCTGCGAGATGCTCCAAAAATTGCAAATACCATCACACACGATGAACCGTATTATTTCGTGGCGGGTTCATTAATTGGGGGAGTGTTGCCGTTGATTTCGTACATTTCTAATCTCATTATTGGAGTTTCGGTCTTCAATGAATTTAAACCCGACGCGGTGGTTGCGGTCAAAAATCTTGCAATTATTTTTACAGGAATGATTATGACAAGTTTTTCAGAAGAATTGATATATCGCGCATTATTAATTGGTGTAACAAAATCAGTTTTAAATGCGAATGTATGCGTTTTGTTATCTGCATTAATTTTTGGATACGTGCATGTGAAAAATTCATTAAAATATGGTATAGTTGCCTTTATCACTGGCATCATTTTGGGGATTGGTTATTTACATTACGGGTTGTACTGGTGCATCGGATTTCATGCCTTGTTCAATTTTGTTGAAACATCGTTGTACACGCTCATTAATTCTAAAATTGCCAACAAAACCATGGTCGGTGAAAGAAAAACACCGGATGACGCCGGAATGATGACTTCTTTGGTTGAGATAATTGCAGTGTACGGTCTTTATTATTTCAACTATTTTGGCTAAATTCTAAAAAATGGTGAACTATTTTTATTTGAGTTATTTGCCCACCACTTCCACACGAACCGACCGAAGCGCCACAATGCACGATGCAAACACGCTGGCATTGCTGAATTCCTTGTCTATAATGGAATACAATTCGCTCTGCAAAGTGTCGGCGATTTTTTGACTTTTCACTAGATGCACAGCGAGGGGGGTCCAGCATCCCGCCTTTTGCCGCACCAATTCGGTTTTATTCACAATAATGGGAATCTGCAACTGGATGGAAAACCCGAACATTCGGACTGCACCAAAATGACAATTCATGTGCGGCCAAATTGGAATGCACGGCCCGATTGCACCATTTGATTTTTCAGTCAACCCTTTCACCAATTTATCATAGAGCGGATCGCGCACCTTTTCTAACCAACCGTTCGTAATGTCCAGATCAATTAGTATGTTCATGGTTCGCAACTTGTCTGTAGCCATGAGTAATTATACTATAATTCAAATATTATTTTACCACATTCAGATTAAATGATCAAATAATGCAGCACAAGCATATGCCGCACTCGCAAAAAGCCCAGCACATCTGATCGCACACCAACTCGCAAAATGGCACCGGCATTAAGAACTCGGGTGGCAACGAGTTCATGTTCGTTTGGCTCATTTGATTTGGTTGATTCATTTGAGTTGGTTGAATTGATTGAATTAACTGCTCATTCATTGCATAATATAAATATAAAGATCAGTTGCATTTATATTTATTTTTATATTCATTTTTTTCAATAATACCCATATAACGGTGCATAAACGGTTTTCATGGGCAGCGCGCTTGTTTTGTATTTTTTGCATTCGCTCATTTCATAGCAATAATACTGCATCATGACGTCTTTAGTCATGTCAAACTCGCCGATGGGTGCGTATTTTTTCTCATTCAACAAATACACGTATTTGTCACCAACAGCATACGGAAAGGAATCATAGTTTCCACCCATCGGCGAATAAAACCGGCGAATGGTGTCACCACTTTTACAAGAAAATGAGAGAATTCCCTTTCCGACAAATAAGTATTTACCTTTGCCCGTTTGAAAAAGAATGTTGTTCCCACGCTCAACTCCACGTTTAAAAATCCAATAAGCGTCATTCATTCCATTGTCACCAAGAAACAGCTGCTCATATTTCACATCCATCAGCTTTCCCTTCAACTCACCCCTATTAGTGACCTCATTAAACCGATTGTTGTAAATGGACGCATTTCCGCCGCCATAATCAAACACCACAAATGGAAAAGTGGCATTGTCATTAATTTCATAGATGTGTTTGGGGTTACCTAGTTGGGGTTTTAACACATCGTTGGTAACACACCTCATATATTTTGATACATTGATTGAACCGTTGGATTTTTTGTAGGCGCATGCTTTATTAGTTGCATTGATTGTTATTGATTTTGTTGATTTAGGCGCCTTAATGGTTTTGCCATCCGACCTATGTTTTTTGTTTTTTGTTCGGTGCATGAAATTTTTAGTAAAATATTATATATAAATAACATATAACATAAATACACTATTATTATGAGCAAAAAAAATAGGGGCAAACCCAGAGGAATACCCGTGGACATGAGTGATTTATCAGAAGAACCTCATGATCATGGATCTGGAGCATACGTGTTGCCTAGAGCATCCGCGTCCGGAGCACCTAAAGCATTGACATTCGGAGATTCGTTTGTGCTAAGTTCAAAACCCATGTCTACTAAAGCTCGGATACAAGCAGCAGAAGCAGAAGCAGCAAGAATTATAGCAGAAGCAAAGGCAGACGCAGAAGCACAAGCAATAAGCGATGAATTATACAAAAAATACATGAAAAAGCATCAACCGCCGAAATCAGTCACATGTGCATTATGTAAGAAGACAGAAACGGTAGGCGAAGCCATTGCCCATAAGTGGAAAAAACACGATTTCTTTGCGAATCAGGCTATATGCGCCGCATGTGATGCCGCGACTGTGCCATTCACCGCGTCGCCCAAACTCGCATGGGCGAAACCGGATCACCTTTCAACACGGCATAAGAAATTGCTTGAAGCATTAGACCGCACTAAAACACCGTCTAATGCGCTAAAGGCACAGGTAGTCGCATACTCCGAATTTGAGCCCCACATGCAAAACCGACGGCCTAATATCATGCGTCCTCTATTGAGTGCCGCATTTCTGACCCCTCCAGAATCTCACACCCCCGGTGTCGGTCGTGCAGGAGTAATCCCATTTACGAAGAATCAAATCGAAAAATTAACAAAATCAATTAACAGCCGTAACCGTGGAGGAACCAAATCCAAATCCAAATCCAGATCCAGATCCAGAGCACATCGTTAAGCCGAGCACATTGTGCATCCCTCATCTATTTGTGCATCGTCTCCATTTTCTCCTTTTTTGGACTCGGGCTCAATGGTGAACTGTTGTGGCTGGTGACGAGCCTTGCGACGCAGATAATACATGCCTGTTTTGAGCCCCTTGGACCACGCGTAAAAGTGCATGGACGTGAGCGCGGCGTAGTTCGGGTCCTCCATCCAGAGGTTCATGCTCTGGCTCTGGCAAATGAACGCGCCCCGATCCGCCGCCATGTCAATCACGTGCTTCATCGGGATCTCCCACACCGTGCAGTATTTGCGCTTCAAATGCTCGCTCAGCCCGCCGATGTGCTGTACGCTGCCCTTGTTGGCCACGATATTGTTTTTAACGCTCTCGTTCCACATTCCCGCCGCCTGCAAATCCGTAATCAAATGCCGGTTCACCAGAATGAACTCGCCCGCCATCGTGCGCCGCGTGTAAATGTTGCTGGAAATCGGCTCAAAGCACTCCGTGTTGCCCAGAATCTGTGACGTGCTGGCGGTCGGCATCGGGGCTAGAAGCAGTGAATTGCGTAGGCCGTGCTTGACGATGCGCGCCTTCAATGCAGTCCAGTCATACCGCCCTGCCTCTGGTTCCACCCCCCACATGTCGTATTGCAGGATGCCCTGCGACGCGGGCGACCCTGCAAATGAGCTATAAGGCCCATGTTGCTCCGCCAGGTCGCAGGACGCCGTGAGCGCGGCGTGATACATGGTCTCAAAAATACGCCGATTCAGGGTGCGCGCCTCGTCGCTACTGAACGCCAGATCCAGCAGCATGAACGTGTCGGCCAGCCCCTGAATCCCGATACCAATGGGGCGGTGCGCCATGTTGCTCACGCGCGTCTTCGGCGTGGGATAATAATTCACGTCAATCACGCGGTTCAAATTCTCGGTCACGATGCGCGTCACCTCGTGCAGCTTGTCAAAGTCAAACGGGGGGGCGACAAGCGCCCCCCGCACCCCCAACCGCAAGAGGGAGGGGTGCGGGGAACCTACGGTTCCCGGTACGAATCGGTTCAGCGCAATGCTGGCCAGGTTGCACACTGCCGTCTCCTGATCGTCCGAGTACTCCATGATTTCGGAGCACAGGTTGGACGACCGGATGACGCCCAGGTTCTTCTGGTTCGTCTTGCGATTTACGGCGTCCTTGTAGCACAGGTACGGCGTGCCCGTCTCCATCTGGCTGTCCAGGATGCGGAACCAGAGGTCGCGCGCCTTCACTTTCCCGCGCTGGCGCCCCTCCGCCTCGTATTTGGCATACAATGCGTCAAATTCGTCGCCATATACATCCGACAACCCGGGACACTCGTCCGGACAAAATAGGCTCCACTCCGCATTGGCCTTGATTCGCGCCATGAACAGGTCCGGCACCCACAGCGCGTAAAACAGGTCGCGCCCCTTGGCGTCCTCGTCCCCGTGGTTCATCTTCATCTCCAGAAAATGCGTGATGTCCGCATGCCACGGCTCCAAATACACCGCAATCGTGCCGTTGCGCTTGCCGCCCTGGTCAATGTAGCGCGCCGTGTTATTGAACACGCGCAGCATGGGAACCAGCCCATTTGATGTGCCGTTCGTCCCGCGAATGTGGCTCCCCGACGCCCGAATGTTGTGCACATGCACGCCGATTCCCCCCGCATGCTTGGAAATATTCGCGCACTCCTTCAGCGTGTTGAAAATGCCGTCAATGCTGTCGCTCTCCATCGCAATCAGGTAGCAGCTACTGAGCTGCGGTTTCAGTGTGCCCGCATTGAACAGCGTCGGCGTGGCGTGCGTGAAATACTTCTGCGACATGAGGTTATACGTGGTGACCACCTTGTCTATATCGCCTCCATGGATCCCCACCGACACACGCAACCACATGTATTGCGGACGCTCCACCGTTTTTCCGTTCGTGCCCATCAAATACGACCGCTCCAGTGTCTTGAACCCGAAATAGTCAATGAGAAAGTCACGGGACATGATAATAATGGCCTCCAGTTCATTACAATGTGTGCAAACCGTGGCCCAGAACTCGTCGCTGATGAGTGGCGACGGGTGACCGTGCACGTCCTTGAATTCATGCAGTTGTTCCATTGCCGCATGAAATGTGACTGGAGTGTTTTTGTGGTGGTTGGATATGATAATGTATGCCGCCAACGTGCCGTAGTCGGGGTGCTGCGTGGCCATGGTGGCGCACTGCTCGGCCGTGAGCTCATCTATTTTTGTGGTGGGAATACCGTCATACAACTGGTCAATCACCTTCATGGCAAGAGACGTGTAATTCACTGCAGAAATACCGGCTTGCCGGCCCACATTACGAATGCGGGCCAGTATTTTGTCAAAAGCGATAACTTCATATTCGCCGTTGCGCTTAATCACGCGCATGTCTGTGTCAGCGTCGTTCATTGTTTTGCGATACAATTATATGACTTGTGGTTTTATATTATTTTTGCAATCATACTTATCCATAAAAAAAGTTTTTTTTGTTTTTGGTTTTTTGAATTTTTAGTGGGTTTGTTTTTGTATCATTGTATCATCTATCATTCGGTGCAGTTACACAGACATTGTTCGTGCGCGCCTTGGTGGCATGCGTGGCAGCTGATGCCAACGCTGTTGCACTGGCACTGACATTCAACATTCGTGTCCGCGAACATCTGGAACATGCTGAGCCTGTCGTGCAGGTCGTGAAGCATGGAATGAATGCGAGTGATGATCGGCTGAGTGAGTTCGGGAAGAGTGTCCTTGAGGTCTTGAATGAAACGCAATGTAATTGGAACCATGACGTCCATGATCATGTCCGTGGGGGCGTGTTCGCCGCGCTGTGTATTGCGGCGCCCGTTGAAAATGCTTTGCCGGTACTGGTTTATTTTTTGGCGTTGAACCTGTTGAATGCGAATGACCATTTTGAGATGAGCCCTGATGTCATTGAACAGCGCCAGAATGGGCAAAGCGTATTTGCAACGCAATGCGTTGGCACTGGATTTGCCATCACACTTGTCAAATTCACTCTGGACGGAAAGAAGGTGATTGCGGAGCAGTTTGGTGCTGCCGGCCACAATGCGTAAAGAAGATGCCTTGGATGCCTTGATGGATGCTTTCATTTTTTGTATCAACAACAAATGAATTAGAGATGAACGGGTAGAGATGGCGCTGATTAAAACAAGACAATTCCAAAAAGCAATTCAATTTTTTTTATTTTCATACATTTTTTGGAATGACATCTGGTTTCATTTTAAGTGTATTTGTTAATTGGATTTATTAGAAGAAAAAAGATTAGTATTGACCGGTTTCAAAAATTGATTCTGTGTGTCTAAATCCTGCAAATAGTTGCTGTCCTTTAAAAATGGGTTCATACCAACTTGCGGGGTTGGCCCACGTTCGTATATTTTGTCGCTGTTATTCTCTCGTTTTGAATGTTGATGATCCAAATTGAGTTCCTGAAATTGGTTTGAATGCGATTGTTCTTGAGTTTGTCGTTGTTCTTGTCTTTGTTCTTGTTGTTCTTGTTGTGTGGCATATGGATTTGTCGTGCTAAATGTTTTAAACAGTGACTGCGATTGTAGTGGTTGTAGTGGTTGTTGTGGTTGTTGTGGTTGTTGTGGATGTTGTGGATGTTGTGGATGTGGTTGTAATCTGGGTGTTTTCAAATTTTCAGATGGATATGGAGGACGCCATATATGATTCATTGTATTAATGTATGTATTAATGTATTTGCACAGGTTAAAATTTAAAATCATTGCACGCATTATCCAATTTGACACCCGCTAAACCTGGATCGTTTTTCAATGGTTGTCCAACATTCTTCGCACGCAAAACCGTGCTGCTGTTGGTCCGAAACCTTTTTCAGAACGTGCTTAAACTTATTACATCTGTTGCACTGGAACGTGCAAATCTGATTATTATCAGAGCGTGGATAATTGGGTTGCATGGGCTGTGTTATGTGTTATGCAAATAGTTTAAGCCTTCATTTTATATTTCTTTTTTGAAAAGTAATATAAAAAATTGATTCAATTTAAATGCACAAAGGCAAATAAATACCCGTCATCATGCCATCATTTTACCCCCTGGAAATCAACGGAACAAAATACCTGATTTGCAAACTGTCAAATCAGCCCTTCTCCACGCTGCACGACCCCGACACCAAACAAATGGTGGGCCAATGGAACAATGAAGCCGCACAGTATGAAATCTTTCCTCCGGGGTCCCCCCAGAATGACGACATCGCATTTGAGCGGCACATGCGGCAGTTAATCGCATCCGGAGCTGCATTCAAAATCGTGGATTGAGGAGGGATGTGATCACGAGCGTAGTAAGCGAGCCATATTCACAACCTCCGGTTTGGCAACTGCTGATGCCTGAAAAATCTTGAGCAAGTGCGCATCGTCGCGGAATCGGATGCTGTACTCCTGCTGCAGCTTGTTGCGCCCGATGCGCCCCAGCGCCTGAATGATTTTTTCCTGGCTGATGTCGCTCAAATCTTTGCCCAAGTACCCGTGGCAAAACTGGTAGTTCGTGCCGTAAATGTAGTCGGTGGACGCAATAATGAGGTACAACCGCTGATTCTGCGCCAAGTCCTTCATGATCTCCGTGTACGTCTTATTGGAATTGGACTGATCCGTCATCACCCCAATCCCCATCATCAGCAGCACCTTCCAAATGTTTTCAATCCGCAGCACCATGATGCGCTCCACGTCCTCGGGTTCCACGCGCGACGTAAACGGGTTTGCGGATGTGATGGCGTCCTCCGTGAGCTGCGGCGCCCACCGCTTCAAGTGCTCGGCCCGGTTCGGCACAAACATGTCGTTCAGCGCGCCCCATTTCACCTGCCGCCGCAGCTCGTCTATCTTCTCCTGCAGCCGCCGGACTTCGGGGCTGAACCGCATGTCGTCCATCTTCCGATTGTTTTTCTTGTCCTTGTCTTTGCCCCCATTTTTTGCCTTGTCATCGTTCTTATCCTTGTCTCCGGTTTTGTTGCCCTCCTCCATCGCGTCCTCCATCTCATGCTCCAGCGTCTCCATCTCGTCCTTGATGACATTGTTGTGATCAATGATTTCCATTAGGTCGTCCATCACGCACTCGGGAATCTGCGCAATCTGCAACGCAAACCGCGCGATTTTCTCCACGTCGTTCGCCAAAAACAGCGTCGGCCCGCACGTCAGCGTGTGCGCGTCCTGCGCCGTCAAGTTCACATTGGACGCGTGCAACCGCGCGCGCTGCGTCTGGAAGTGCGCCCAAATGGCAGGCCACCGGTCCGCCTGCACGTTTTCCAGCAGCTCCAGATAATACGCCTTGATGTTCGTCATATTGATGTCGGCAATGTCTGAAAAATGCCGATCCACCGCGTATCGCGACGAGGTCCACAGCTGACCCTCGTTGACGTGCGCGATGAATTTGACCACCTCCTTCAAATCAAAGTAGCGCAGCAGCGTTTTATAAGTGCGACAGTGCGCCGCAGACGCCTGCATGTCCTCGTAGCTCTCAAACATCAGGTGCGGCAGCTGCACGTAGCCATCCTTGTTCACCAGCGTAATGGTCTTTTGGCAGTCGTGGCTCACAATGCTGTGCACCTCAGCGTTTAAAAACCGCGCCCGGAAATCCATGATGGTGGGCGCCATCTCCGCTTGTTGCGGCAGCGTGGCCGACGACAGCACCACGTTCGGCACGATGTTCTCCGTCCAGTTCTCCTTGATGAGCGCATGAAACTCGTGCTCGGCGTAGTCCATTGTGATTGTGGGCTCGTCCCAATACAACAGGAGCTTATGCAGCGGGTTGAACGCATTCATGTAGTACATGGCGTGCTTATACGATTTGATGTCGCTGATCATGATCTCCACGTTGTCGCCCACGCTGTTGTCCACCTTCCGGATGCCACCCGTGCGGCGGTCGCGCACCACGTCCTTGGCGGCATAGTAGTGCAGGCGGATGTTGTCCACGCTGCCGCACCCGAACGCGAATGCGATGCGTTTTTTCGCGGAAATGCAGGCCTTCGCCAGCGCCAGACCCACGTGGCGCGCGGCGCACACGAAGATGACGCGGTAATGCTCGCTGAGTCCAATCGGGGTCAGCGTCTTGCCCGTGCCGGTGGGCGCAATGTAGAGCACCAGCTTGGGCGTCGCGTCATTCTTGAACGCCGTGAAGATCTGCTTCTGATGCTCATACAGTTTGACATCCCCGCACTTGAACACGTACTCGTTTTTCTCCACAAATTCGTGGGCTTTCTTGATAAATTCGGCCGGGTCAAAATCGGCCTCCACTAAATTGATCACATGATCAATGAACGCGTGCACATGCGGGTTCAGGTGCGCGATGCTGTTGCGCATGAGCATGCTGATGCTGTAATAATAATACATCCACTTGGGACGGCTGGGCACAGCGGGTGGCATCGGCACCTTCTTCTTCTTCGTGCCTTGCAACCAGTGCGGATACATGTGCGGGAACTTGTTGTTCAGCAGGTTTAATAATAATGACAGCAGCACAAATTCATATATTTTCGTTTTTTGATCGTCCAAATTGCCGTTCGTATTTTGAATCCGGATGAGGTCCGCCTTTTTGACCAGCTTCTTTTTGTCGGTGTCGGTTTCAAATGCCGACTGGGCGAACGCCTCGCGCATCTCGTCCACGTGCTGCTTGAAATACAGTTCATACATGTGCGCGTGCATTTCGTCGGATGCGGTGATTTTCATGTACTGCATCAGCGACTGGTTGGCATTGCGCACAATGCCCACGTCGTGATATCCGTCTTTTATGAGCTGATAAATTTGCTGTTCATCGTGTGAATCCGGGACCTCCACGCTGTCCCATTCGCTCTTGGTGAGTTTACCCTGCGTGAAATCCATTGTTGGAAATAAGTTATAATTGTGTAGCGCCGTTTCTTTAAATGCATTCGCAAATTGCTTTTACTGGTGTTTAGCATTTTAATAATGGTATTCTCCGAAAAATTGATTTTAGTTTAATCCAGTTAAAACTAATGCAGCAATAGAACATACAATGTTGAAATTCCTCTTTTCCGGTTTTACAAAGGAGCAACCGCCTACTACTACACCAATGATGAGCCCCATCATCACCAATCCATTGCTTGTGAGCCCGCCCCCCATCATCACCAATCCGTTGCTTGTGAGCCCGCCTACCATCATCACCATTGACGGCAATATCGGCTCCGGCAAATCCACCACATGGACCATGTTGAAGGAGGCGTACAAATTGAGGGATGATGTGCATTTCGTGGAAGAGCCCGTGGATTCATGGGACGACATTAAGGACGGGGAGGGAGTCCCGATTCTCACCAATTTCTACAAAGACAAGAAGGCGTATGCGTTCCGGTTTCAAATGATGGCCTACATTTCACGTCTGGCTTTATTACGCCGAACGGTTCGTGAGAATGCGGGGCGCTGTCGCGTGATTATCACTGAGCGCAGCGTGGATACCGACCGCAACATCTTCGCCAAAATGCTCTACGATAGCGGCGACATCGCGCACGACGAATACACCATTTACAACATGTGGTTTGACGAATTTGTTCAGGACCTGCCGGTGTCAGGACTCGTCTACATTCGCGCAGAACCCGAGACGTGCATGGAGCGCATTGCGAAACGAGGGCGCGAGGGCGAGACGATCCCGCTGGAATACATTCAAAAGTGCCACGACTATCATGAATCATGGATCAACGGATCTACTATGACCTGCAAAAAACTGGTCATTGACGCCAACCCCGAAATTGAAGTCACTGCAAACCAGCGTGTGGAAGAAATTGTGCGATTCATTGATGCACTTCACTGAATCAAACCCACTAAAACACTAATCCAACTAAAAAATAAGACAACTTATTTTTTATTTTTTTTATTTTTGACACTTAGTAGACCGTTTGGACCGTTTGGATCGTTTGGACCGTTTGGACCGTTTGGACCGTTTGGACCGTTTGGATCCTCCATAAGTCCAAGTGGTGATGGGAGCCCCCAAATTGCATTGTTCCGTGGGAGGATTGCTGGGATTGACTGCAACCAAATTCAGCCCGGCACTCCCACACGGACCCCTGCACGGCTCACGACATGCAACAACCACATACACACCAGGAGGACCCCCATTTATCAATGTGCTCAACAAACACGGATATCCGGCGGGTGTTAAATACGTAAATTGTCGGTTGTGAACGGGTTGTGCAACCAACATGTGTGCAAATTCGGTGCTTATGACATTCACCATGGGTCCCGCTGATGGATTCTCTGGATTGTATGATGGATTATATCTAAAAATTCCCTCATTGATGGGATCCTCCTTAGGGTTGTCCCTTTCAAACAGTCGCATGTCATTCACAATCCCTCCAGGCACATGGGTTGATCCAATGCATTCCATTCTAACGGTTTTCTTATTGTATTGTTGCATTTCATCTGGGTCCGGTTTTGCATATGATGCTCTGGCCTGCAATAATGTCACCAAAGAACCAAGATCTGTGAGGGAATGCATTTCCCACGCGGTCGTTGCGTCATCATTTTCACCCAACACAATTATATCTCCGTCCATGAACAACGACCGACCAATTGGACAAAACAACACCATGGATTTACTATTATTAAAATATTGCGGCTGCAACCCAGTGGATTGATCACCCAACATCGCACACCCATGACAACTCACGAAATACACGGGTTTTTTTACACCGTCCACATCTGTCACACTCATTACAAAACCAAATTAAATTACTGAATTACTTAATTGCTAAATTATACATTAACAGATATAAATTAAATATTATATATATAAACAATGGATCAAATAAAAGAATTGAGAACATTTAAGGATTTATGGGAACATGAAAATAAATTGACACGTGATTATGATTTTCGGTTAAGCCGATGGTTATACTTGTGTCAATATATCGGAGATGTTGAGTTGTTTGATGTTCCCTCCAGTTACAAATGGCAGAATGTTAGTATGACTCCAATCCAAAGAGGAACATTGCAAATATTTACGATCTTGGAAAGATTGCCTGAGTATTATGATAATCCAAGCAAAATAGTGACACTCCGTGTGGCTTATGAGATGACACCAGGTGAAACCAAGTTTAAGAAGGAGGAAAAACTAATACAAGTTAACCTATTCCAATTATTCCAAGATGCCCGATTGGTCCATCTTGGACACATTGGAATTTCTGAATCAGTTACTCCAGAACAGGTAGCCAACAAATATTTTGGTAGTTCAGATTTTTCAAATATTTTTTCATATCTTTCAAATCGTGTTTATTTTAATAAACGCAACACACTAAAACATGCAGCAAACCTGGGATTAATACCGCGATACACTGAATCAGCACTCACCCGAATTCCATTGTTGGGAACGTATCATCCGGTGAAGCCAATGAAGTCAACCTTTCAAAAATATTGGGATGCATGGGATGAAGTAGCATCAACTGATTCGGATTCGCAACGACAATGGGACGCAGCATCAAATGGTTCGCACAGGGGAATGTCTGCAGCATTCGGTGCATTGTCGTTGTTGCCCAGTGTCTACAATCAAAAAAAAAAGACTGATTCTGAACAAACTAAACAAAAACAAATACAAGAAATGGTGGAATTTGTTCCAAAAGCAGAACGTTCTTCCGGATTGACCAAGGGTGCATTGTCCACTCAATTGATGCAACGTTTATCTCAACACCCATCAGTTGGACAAAGTGATAAAATAAAAACGTTTGGGACCTTGCATAATCGCGTGCACTCCCAATCAAAACCTAGTGGTGGATCAAAAAAATACAAATCACGTAAAACCCGTAAAACCCGTCACTAATTAATTTGCAGTCAACACAACCAATTCAAAACATTTGATGCATTCGCATTCATTGTTGCATTGACGCACGACGACCGCACGTCCAACATGAGTGCCATGTGACACGCACCCAGCGCAATCATGGCCAGCATGCGCGGCAGCTGTTTCAGCATGAAGCGCTGGTGCACCGTGTCGCGGTGGTCGCTGTCATCCAGCAGCGAATACTGCGCTTCATTATTGGCGTAAGTGCCTTGTTTAGGACGCGCGTTCAAAAGGCGCTGCGCTAGATCGGTATTGATTTCGGGTGCGCACCGTCTCAGCAGTTTCAGCGCGGGATAGAACCCGGTCGCAATGAACAGCATCATTGACAGCCAAATGTTGTAGTCAGTCACAAGGGCGATATAAGCGACGTCCATCACAATGGCAACAACGTGCAGGCCACGGCTGGTCCATTTGGCCACACGGGTCAGAATGATGGTGCGCTGCTCATCATCTGGAACGTAGAGCCGCATGGTTTGGCGACTGGGCTCGTTCAGTTGCGCGCTCAGGCTGTAATAATACGCATTTGCTAGCGTGGTCCCAGTGTATACGGCGCGCATCATGGTCGGTGGATTCACGCATGCTAAAAACAGGCTCTGGATTAACCCAATACAGGAGGCCCAATGAAACAGAATGACGGTGGGTTGCATTTGAACAATGAACAAATGAGAGATTATTATACTATAAACACATATCTATAATATAATACAGAGCCATATACATTATCAATATAAGCGATTTAAGTAACATTGATGGTGGCACCTGCACCTTGAAACATACCTACAATTGCGGGATGCTCAAATGGAACCGCTCCTTCCCATATTTGAAAGGTTTGATCAAAATCCACAAATAATATTTGAATTTGGCCTGCATTAACCTGACCGGTGACTCCTGCTATGTTCGCAATCGGAGTAAAATTAAATTGGGCATTGGCTTCATTTATAGCAGGCAGTCCCATTTTGGTCACATTCAATTGATAAAACGGATTGGCTAACATGGCAGCCTGGTTATAATCTGGCGGGGTCTGTTGATGGGATAAAATGTTCATAAATTGAATGGATGGACACAACGCCGGTGCCAGGTCACTGTTATGGGCTCCATCATCCATGAGGTATCCGATTGGCGGACCCTGACAATTGAACTCACGTTCCGCCATGATTTGCTGAATGACCTGATACTTGTGTTGTGATTGAAAATTATGTCGTCCAGATGAATTAAGAGGATTCACGGATTGTTTTGGGTTTGTGCATAAAACTTCAACAAACGCGGCATCCAGTCCCAGAAGTTGCAACGTTCTTATAATTCCAACCTTGTTACCACTTGTAAGAATGTAAACTGGAACTCCGCGACCGTGACAAGCAAGCAAAAGTGCGTGCCATGCATCGCTTTGCATCTGTGTGCCAAATGTAAACATTTTAAATTCTTGCTGAACTGCTGGATTGGCAAATGCATACGTCCCTTGCAACCTTATGTTTACAGAATCATTTGGTCCTAAACCTCCCTTCATTCTCATTCTGCGACTAATGCGGCGACTGCGACTGCTACTGCGACTGCTACTGCGACTTCCGCGTCCTCGGCGTTTCATGCCGCGACGCCCTTTGGTAAGTTTGTAATGCATTATTGGTTATACATTAATCGTATATTTTTTTTTAGTTAAGTATCAATTTATTTCCCCCATTGCGTTTCGGCGGCTTGTATTTCAGAATGTCCAGCTCCTTGGACGTGGTGGGGAAACTGGCCGCGCCGTAAATATCCTGCAACAGCAGCCACTCAAACATGCCTCCCGGATAAATGCACACGTTTCTAAACCCCAGACCCATCAGCTGTTGGTATTTTTTATAAACAGTGTCGTCATTTGCGTTTTTACCATACACGATTATATCTCGGTTCTTCCCGTCCGATACGGCGATTAATGCGTTCATTGTTCGTTCTTCTTCATCAATCGGCATCGTGCCTGGAATCAGGCAGCCCTGCATGCCCGACGGTAGCGTGTTGATCAGCAGTCGCGAATGCGATGATGTGGCATGATAATTAGATTTTTCGGTCTTATAAACGCTCTGCATGTCCTCGTAGTTCACTTTTGAAACGGAAACACCGGACCCCATAATGCATTTATTAATTAAATGAATAATGGACATGTATTTAATTTATTTTTTATACGCATGTTTTGTCATTGCGCTATTAAGTGCGACGACGACGGGTTCGTCCGATATGACGAGATTTTCGGATTGTTCTACCACCACTCTTGCGGTTCTTCTTCTTAAAAATAGAAAAAATGGACCCAGCTGGGCCCAACTCACCGTGAAGCCGTCCGATGTTTGCATCCCTATCATAATTTTTATGCTTTTCATAATACCTTAGAACTAGTAAACATTCTTCTCCATCAAATCGGGATGGATTATATGTAATGTCATAACTATTGGAATCAAGCTTGCCATTGTTCAACTCCTTATAGAATTCATCCGATACTAATCTGTGCGGAGGCGTGTACCTCCATTGATCATACTCAGCTTTCAAATATGCTTTTGCAAATTTAAATGCCGCTGAATCATATTTATTTATTTGTATTATCATTATTTATAATATATATGCATCTGAGATAAATAATTCCCGGACGTGTTTATTCTTTGTCATATCCGATGACCGCGCAATCCAGCCGCTTCCCCGCGTGCCCGGTTGTCAGCGAATCCGGAAACCCGCCTTTGCCCAGATCGTCTTCGTCTTCGTGAATGACAAGCGACCGCCCAATTACCGACAGCTCCCCTTCAAACAGAGAGACTTTATTGGTGGAAAAATGAAATGTACTACAACGTTCTTTTGATGCGGTTATGTTTCCAAAATCACCCGCATGCGAGCTTACGCTGGTGCGCGAACCGTGCTCCGCATTCGTGGGATTGAAATGGCCGCCGCAGCTTGTGCAATCGCTGCTCAACAGGTTGCCGAACTGGTGCACATGAAACCCGTGCTTCCCGGGTGCCAGGTTTTCAATGTGTCCCGACACCTTCACTGACGAAAACGGGTCATCCTGTTTGAATGACACGTTACTGCCTTTTAATTTGCCCTGAAACACCGCGATTGCTTTCATTTTTGTTTATTTGATTGATTGATTGATTGATTTATTGGTTATACATTAGACAATGCATTTAATTCATTTTTCACACACAATCAAATACCAATTTTGCGAGCATGGCCTTGTCCATTGTTGGATTTTTTTCGCGATGCATTGGCCCGACGCAGTGCGCCACTATTTGGTTTGCACCCATTCTTCAAAATGGCGTAATCCACCGTTAATTGAATGAAACCACGATTTCAACCGTCTCCTTCTTAATGCTCTTTGTCGCAGAGATGCTCAACTCCTCGCGCTTCTTCCTGGTTTTATTCTTGCTGCTATTATTTACTTCAACAACTGCCTCTGCGTCTTGCATTGCTTCTTGTGCCATGAGACCCACATTGTTCCGTCTGGATGTGCTGTTGCGCGCGTTCATGTCGTCCTCTATGTCCGAATAGTTCTTCTCAATGTATGCAACCACCCCGTTTTCCAGCGCCCATTTGAAAAAATTGAGCTGCCCAATCGTGGTCTGAATAAAGGTGCCATTGTTGTACGGGATGGTGATGCGGTCCCACCTGCAAAACGGGTCAAATCGGCGCTTGCTATATGCCTTCAGTTTCAGCTTGTAGTCCACGTACACCTTGAACCGGCGGTTCACGCCGACCTCATACACGGTGAAGAACTTCTTGGCATAGTTTGTGGCAAACCAGTCAATGATGCGGAGAGAAATTGGCGACTCCCCGTTTATAATTCTCAACATTTTTTCCAAATTATTGTCCTCGTCGTAAAACTTCATTAGATTGGTCATTAGCAAATCATTTTGCGTTGTGTAATTTGTGCCCATGATTTCAGTATTTGAATCGCGAATATGCAATGTGCAATGAATGAGATGTTTGCGTGTGTTTAAACCATTATTCGGTGTAAATGTTTTGTATTTATTTTATCATAACATTTTTCCAAATGTGTCTTCAATTTCATTTGCACATTAAGCAAATTAAAATTTTATATATTGTAATTGCATAGTTAAGAATGGGACACAGAATAGAAGTAGGGCAAAGGCGCCAAGTTTGTGACATGGAGTCTGGAAACTGTTGGTATGTGGACATCACCGATGAGTTTATTCACGGCCTAGGTAGTGAACTTCGTCGCGGCGTTGATATCAATACTAATCCGAATTTAAATAGGTTTAACAACGGATTAATTGGGATTGAACCATTGCACCCCCCACAAGATCTTGTCATAGGGGATGAGTACGTTGAGACACCTGAGTTTCTGCTTGATGAGTTTCCATTTGACGAACAAATTCATTATGGATTCGTTGTGCCACCATTGGAACGACAGCACGAACACATGGATGATGATGATGAAGATCCAGATCCGTGGGCTGCCATGTGGCATGCACGATACCAAGAACAACGACCTGTCGCGGCTGGAGGGCGCACTCGTCGTCGCAAATCCAAAGGAAAAAACAAATCCAAATCCAAAAAAACAGTTAAAACACGCAAATGCAATAGACGCAGACGCGCTCATAAGTGATCATCATGCCCGTTAAAGCTGTTTCATCCAAATTTTATAACATTTATATATTATATTATTATATATCCATATAACATCTATTATATATCCATTTTGCACAATGCACCAAATACACGTATTCTACATTGTTTTAGCAATTGTGTTCATGCTTTCGGGGTTGCACATGTGTTCCAAAAATAAAAATAACTGGAGTGAAGGGTTCGCTCTGTCCCCCGGCTCATTCCCCGATGCATCCACGTATCCCATCCTCTACAAGGACTATCCCGTTAAACCCGGCGGCGTGTCTGACATGTCGTCCAGCACCATGTGGACGTACTATCCCGTATTTGACAACAGCTATGCCCAGTACACCAACAACGTGCGATATTGGGAAACGCCGAACAACGGCAAATGCAGTCGGGCCGAAATGTGCGACACCCTCTACACCAATAAACCAATGCAGGACTTGAACATGGTGCCCACTCCGAAGCCGATTTCTATGAATTTGAATGTGCGTCGCGTCAATTTTTACGAGTCGGAACCCATGACGTGCCCGTCGGCTCCTGTATCCGACGTCGCAAACTGCATGTATTACGGTCACAAAACGAACTCGCTGACTCCCCCTTACCAACCCACTCTGCTGGACAGTTGAAGTCAAGTCAAATTACGTGGGTAAATGACGGATCACCCGTGATTTCACGCAGCACAAAGGTGGTCCAAGCGCGAATTCGGGCATCGGCTTCATAATAATTCCAATACGATTCTTGCAGATTTACATCATTCTGGGAATGGTTCCCTCTGCCGATCACGTCATTGAAGTGGGTCATCGTGGTGTAATATGGGTGGGGTGGATAGTCGTTCTTGACAAACGTGCCCTTGAACTTCATGCGTTGATACTCGGGGCGTTTTTCCTGGATCAAATACGTCTTTCCAGGTTGAAGGTCCTTCACTTGCACTTGACGAAGAGGGGGGATCATGGTGTTGATTGATTGGTTGATTGGTTGATCAATGGATTGGGTCAAATTTTCAATTTTTCAGATTATTCATTTATTTATTTGTTTATTTAGCCATTTAGCAAGTAAAACAAATAAATAATCCAAAATCTCTCGTTCTAATAGTCACGAACATCAAACGTTACTGGATTTGTTCGGTTGCGTCGCGTGCGACCCTGCCCCGATGATTTGGTCTTTCGCGAACGCAATGCCGCACAACGCCTTCGCTTCGGCTTTTCTTTTTCTTTTTCTTCATGCACTGCGTCATGGTCCTCGGTGGGTTGGTCGTATTCTTCCTCATCCTCACGAGAAAGCATTTGACCCATTTTTAAATTATTATGTGATAAATTGTTATGGTTGTTATAGCATAAACATCAAATAAAATTATCGCATTATAACGCACATCCACATTTGTAACGCTAAATTTCTGACGCCGCATGAATTAAAAAGGAATTAATCGGTGTCTTCCCCCGACATGAATGCATCTTGATCTGGAATGGGATTCGGCGGTCGGTCTTGATTAAAATTACCAATTAAAACGGTTCCATTGGAAAGAGTCAAGTGTCCTCTTCCATGTTTTTTATTATTTTTAAAATAACCCTTGTAAACACTACCATCAGGTGATGTAAGTGTGCCTTTATGTTTTTGATTATTTATGAATTGTCCTTCAAAAACACTACCATCAGATGATGTAAGTGTGCCTTTATGTTTTCTATCATTTTTGAATTGTCCTTCAAAAACACTACTGCCATCGAGTAATGTGAACACCCCAAATCCGTGCATTAAACCGTCTTTGTATTCGCCATCATATTTCGCACCTTTGGCCCACGTAAATACCCCTTTTCCATCATCAATGCCTCCATTTTCATCAAGTGCACCTACATAAGTGTCACCATTTGGCCAAGTGCGTTTGCCATATTTAAGCCTTTCGTTTTCAAAATCACCTTCCCAAGTTGATTCATCATCTTTAAACCGGCGTTTGCCAGTGCCGCGTATCAATCTATCGTTCTTAAATTCTCCGTATAACATGCCACCTTTTGAGTACAAAAATCCCATTCCATTTCTTTGGTCATTTTTAAATTCACCGCTGTAAATTATGGATTCGGGTTTGGATTTGTAAACTCCGTGTCCGCTGAAATCACCATTCTTGAACTCACCCTCATATGTTATCTCACCACCGGGATATGAATATTTGCCTATTCCATTTTGTTCATCGTTTTCCCAAGTGCCATCATAAATTACACCATTATTATATGTCATTTTGCCTTTGCCATGTTTTTTACCCGCTTCGTCCACATCCCCTTCATAATCACCATGTTCGAATGTGATGCGCACGCCCCCCCTTAACCTTTTTGTGGATCTTTTTCTTTTAAAACCATTTCGTCGCCTGGTTTGCATTGTTAACATTAATATATATATATGTATTTATAATATTAAATTACATATATAAGCCATACTATGGGAGATGCCCCTAAATTCAATAAGTCGAAACATGCTAATTGTCTCGGCTGCGGTGTTGCAAATTCAAATGATTCGCCGAATGAAAACAGTTGTCTATTTCACACTCCAGAAAAAGAAGAATCTATATTTAAGAAATTAGAATCACCAAATGTTCGGTTTGGTGCATCCACTCAGGATGAACGCCATATGACATGTGAATTGGCAACCTTTCTAGAAATGTTAGTTACACCACACCCGGAACCGGAACCAGAAAGTGCAGAATTAGACCGTTTAATCAAGGCTTATTTTGAGACAGCAGATTTCTGTCGGGACAGGAGAGATGGGCCAGGTGCAACATGGGTTGGCACCAAACAGAGAAGATTGTTTCATGGACCACAGCATGAGTGCGTGCACTGTGATGCTGCAAACCAAATGTTGTCTGCTTATAACAGAAAATATAACCGTGGATACAGAACGTTTGATAGATTTTTATCACTGCATCGTCCAAAATTTGCATCGCCCCATGCACAATTCGTAAATGTGGAAAATTTGACAATGGACATTTCGGCTGAAACATCAACCGAATTCAAACGGAGATTGTTTGAACATTTTGAACCGAAAGAAACACAACTCGTTCATAATCAACGAGGTGAAATGATAGAAACATTTGAACTCAGAGGCAATTTTGCAAATTCGTTTCGGCTTGATTTAAGCTCTCATTTCCCCAATCTCAAAACATTGACGATCATTGACCGTTCAACCAATAAACTGGAAGAGCGCAAAGCGAGAAATGCAGGCATATCCCCGTTGGTTGAACCCGACGAGCGCATGGATGTTTTGCTTCCACACTTTTTATTGCCAAGCTCGCTTCGCGTATTAAGAGTAAACCAAAACGTGTTGGATCCACGCGTGTATTCTGGCTTTTTGTCAAGCATTGGTGATTTGACGGATTTATTGATTGATGTCATGCCTGAGAATTGTTCGGCCATTGAAGAACCTAGTTTGAGGCAGGACGATGCATTGAGTCGCAAAAAAGTTGTTGCGGTTGAACAGGTTGACGCGTCTGCATTGCCGCATTTGAGAACTGCGAGATTTACGAACGTGGAATTTGTTCCCAGACGTCCGTTGTGTCAACTGTTGGAAACATGTCACATGCCCAAATCTCTCACTCGGTTTGAACTTCCAGTTACAAGTGGAGACAATCCAGCAATAGATTGTCTGAGTTTAAAAAATTTGTCTGAGAATTTAAGGTGTGTGTTTCCACCAAACATGCAATGCATTGATATATCAACCCCATACACGCTGGCTATTGCGAAAAAAAAGGTTCCATATGGCGGTCGCATGGTCATAGTTGAAGAAGATTTTTTAAATGTGTGGGATCAACATAAAATTGTATTATCTCTCGTTTCTGCATTTCGCGTGTGTTATTTTGAAGATGCAATATTGCGCAGTGTTCATCATGTTTCATACAAACATGGCAAAGTTGTTCCTTTCGTTGTTGATGCCGATAAAAAAGTGGACAATTTGAAACGCAATTTTCATTTATTATTGAGTGGAAGCCAATTTTCATTGCCACCAGGATTCGTGGATCGCGTCATAGCAGAAATAGAAGCCAGCTATCGTGATTTAATCAGAGAAACTTCTGATCAGTTTGATTCATGGCGCGCAACCATTTCCCAACTGGTAAAAGATGACGCAAGACCGAGTTTTGTCACGGAACATGACGAGGCGGTTGATTCCATGGTTCTCAATAAATTGAAAACACAGGTGTTGACTTCTCTCATTGCAGTTGCACCGAAACATCTAGAACATGACAACCGTCGGACTCTGGAAGAAAAATCATTAACGGCATTCAGATGTCCATGCAGCACATGTGATTTGGCAAGACGCGCTGGGTTATTGACCACATTCCCAGAAGAAGGATTGTCCCTTTTTACATGCGTTGGCACCAGCGAATATCCTGCATGTCATCGTGAGTGGAGCTCTCAGTATGATGATTTGAGTTGTGATGATGATTGTGGTGCTACTGAACGAAAACGAATGAATCCAAAACTTCAACTAAACCCAGACAGTGTTCGTCGTTTGCCGTTCAGTGTTGTTTCAAACATGTCAGTGACAGAATTTGATAGAAGGTTTAGCGAAGCCCAGGGTCCCAAAAGTTCGGATTCACCAAAACCTAAAAGCAAGGGTGGCAAATCCACCAAAAAATCAAAAACCCAAAGCCGCAAATCCAAATCCAGACGACGACGACTTCGCCGATGAACCCAATCAAAGTTCATCAATGTATTCAATGATTTCATTTTTGTCAACATCTTCCTCCATCATGATTGCAATTTCACCGAGTATGGCGATTTTGTCGTCCAAACTCAATTCCATTGCATCTGTTTTTTCAATGAATAATTTGCGGATGTCATCCGGTAACCGGCTCAATTCTTCGGCAAAGAGCCTGGTTTCTTCCGCGATTTCAGTTAAACGTTTTAGTCCAATGATGCCGTTCATCATTGGAACCGTGACTGCATCGGACAAGCTTTTCACCAAGTAAGATGTGCCGGGCACTTCACTCATGTTAAGGCCGTCTCCCGACATATACAATCGTTTCACATGTTCATTGGACGGAACCAAATACAACATTGACACGCCTTGGGTTCTGGAGTATTCAATTATTTTCTTCAATAATTCAATCCCCATTCCGCGATAATTTTCATCAACGGTGCCTTCGGCCTTCTTGCGACGAACGGACACTTCAACAATGTATGCGGTTTTGTGCATCACGCCATCCGCTGGATTGGGAAAATCTTGATAACGAACCGAACACCAAGCACATATGACAATATTTTGTGTGCGGGGGTCCGTTCTCAATGCAATGAACATTTGCCAATTTTTTTTGCATTTGGTCTTCCACGGAAATATTTCGTAAAAAAAGTGGCGCTGTTTCGTCGCAATATTCGTGAATCGCGTGATCAACTCATTATGCACGGGGACATTGCAATCAAAATGATACACGCCGCACGACGTCTCCGGTTGCTGTTTGCTCTTTCGTCCAACATTTGCGATGTCACACACCCTATAGGGCTGTATGCTTTCAATGAATGTCATTCGCGACTTTCGTGGCGTCTGTGATCTTTTCATGGAATACATCCCCCCGCGTTTGGTTCGCTTAGTTCGCTTAAAGGATTTCGCCATTGTTTTGGTTTTGCATATACATTATTGTGAATATAATTGTTTGTTGCGTTCATTGGGATTTGGGCAAGGTGTAAATCCGAATCAAACCCATTTCAATCAAATAATTTTCCAAATCAGATTGGTATTTTCCAACTTCTCCATCAAACTGGTATCCGGATGTGCGCGTGAGTGTTTGTGCATATTTTGTGAACTCAATGAATTTTGTCAGAAACTCTTTTTGATTTTTAATTTCCCCAGTTGATGAACTCATGTCATGCACTTGCGGATGATGTGCCACAAGTGCCGAATACTTGTCAAAATATTGACCTTCAACCAGGTCTGTTTCGGCCGATGGATCAATGATGTGCGCTCCATCCAATGCAACAATCATGTGCACAATCATCTTCTCATCAGACACAAACACAACCGCTTTCAAACAAGCATTCGGATAAAATCGTTTTGCCAATTGACAAAATGTGTATGAATTCACAACACACTGTTTGACAACATTGTGCTTTCGTTGAAACTTGATTATCGCAGTTTTTGCAGCGACAAGTGCTGGATGTAACTTTTCAGATGATGATGCGGATGCCATGATGGTTATAAATCCACACATATTCAAAAGTATTCTAGTTCAATTTTTTTATAATTAAACATCATTGAATTCATTGTATCCCCGTGCGCGGAATGTGCACCTCCTTGATGAACGCCTTGATTATTTTTTTGTGCGCATTGTCATCGCACTCAATGTTTTTATACAGCTCTTTGCATATCGTCTGATATTCAACGTGCATCTTCTCTTTATTTTCCCACCCGGGGTGCGCATCCATCCAATCCTGAATGATGCGCGTCTGGTAGCAGGACGCCATGTAAATGAACTTTTTCACATAAGCATTGTCCTCGTCCTTGATCCATTCATCGGTCTTCACATACATCGTTTCGCGCTTCAGGTCCGTGCAATGAATGGGCCGCTTGTGCACGTCCATTCCCTTCAGGTTGTTCACAATGATGGAGCTCACGCCCTCCACGATGCCGTTATTCTTCGTGAATTCCAGATCCTGCAGCGTGATTTTCAGGGTTTTCACAAAGTCGCTCAGCTTGATCGCATCCTTGCACTCGTTGTTCAAAAACATGTTCAGGTTGAACTGCGTGTTGTGCGTGGTGATGATGTTGCCATTCCCGATTTTGGGCGTCATCTCTTGAATGGTTTGAATGAGCTGCTGGTTCTGCTGCGTCATCTCTCGTAGCACCTCCTGATTCTTCATCATCATTTCGTGACTTTTATCAAACATCGTGTTCCGATCATTCAACAGCATCTGCACCATGGTCTTCAAATCCATGAGCTCTTCATTCTTCTCAGTGAATTCCTGACTCTTTTTGGTCACCATCGCGATTTCTTTTTCCACCACAGTCAGCGACATGGGCGAAGAAGATGTGTCGGATGCATCGGACACGGTTGCTTTGCACGACTTCTTGTGATTGTAGAGAGACGACCGCAACTCAAATGTTTTGCCACATGCGCATGTTTTACATGACGAATGAGGTGCAGATTTTATTTTGGTTTGGTGCTTGGCTGTATCATAATGTTGCAGAATGCTGCTTTTTTTTGTGCACGAATAATTGCATCGTTTGCATTCAAATCGTGACGACGCATCGTCAGGCAGTTCCATTTAAAACCTGGTGGTTGTGCAAAAATGTTATAAAATGGGTTTAAGCGTTTTACATAAACTAATATTAAAATTTCACCTTAATAACCCTGATTTGCATATTTCATCGTAGTGTTTTAAAACCATCGTCAATTTGTTCAAACTGCACGATGTTCAATGCGACGAATTTGCATGCACAAATTGCTTATGCAGCGAGCATATGCTTTGTTTTATTAATTAAAACGGAAATATGCTCGGTGAAATCATTGTTGGACATGAGATGCATTATGATGTGGCAATCCGATCCGGATGTGATATTTTTGTCTAGATGGCATATTTCCCGTTTTATTGGATAAACAAAAAAATATGCTTTTTGAGGTATGTCACATGTCACTTTTTCGGTCCCAAAAATGTCATTTTTTTGTACCATTGATTGGTGTTACCATTATGCTCTTTTTTTTTACATATTATTACAGTATTTAATTTTGTTATATTTCGATATCGACTTTGCACAAGACTCGAAAAGTTTTCAGAAAATGGACAAGATCGATGTCCAAAAATGAGATCGACGAAACACTTTTGGGAAATTCGACGCGTTGCTAGGTGTTTTGCGGAACTTTTTCGGAGCAACATTTGAGAGACCTTATATGCAGTGATGGAAATAATATGTAGTGTATTTTAAATTTCATCTAGATATGCAAAAAACACGATCCATAATGCTGGAATTTGGACATCATACGAGCATATTTTTATCTAGTGTTTTAAAACCGTTTGATATGTATACACATTTCACATGGTAGTCAGTGTGGCGACATTTGACACATTTGATCGCTCATGGTGTCGGCATATGCTTTGTTTTAGTAACTAAAACCGAAATATGCTCGCCAAAATCATAAATGCGGATAACATGCAATATGATGCGACGAATGTTGCCATAAGTTATTTTTTGCGCTAGGTAGCATATTTTCGGTTTTAGTTGATGCAATGAAAAATATGCTTTTTGGGGTATGTCACATGTCAAATATTTGGTCCCAAAATCGTCATTTTTTGGCACCATTTTTTTTTGTCACCAGTATGATCTTGTTTTTTACCTATTATTGTATAAATTAATTTTGTTATATTTCGAAATCGACTTTGCACAAGACTCGAAAAATTTCCAGAAAATGGACAAGAACGATGTCCAAAAATCGATACCTCGAAACACTTTTGGGAAATTCGACGCGTTGCTAGGTGTTTTGCGGAACTTTTTCGGAGCAACATTTGAGAGACCTTATATGCAGTGATAAATTATTAAGATATGTAAAATATGTTTTTATGAAAATGATAAATTGTCATTCTAATTTTAAATGAATTCAAAAAAAATTGATTCTGATTTTTGAGATGCTAATTGGTGTCAGATCAAATCAGAACATCATGTTTGCCCACCTTCGTTCCCTTCAAGCCAACCACGCCACGGTTGCAACCAACATGCGCGACCATTGTCGCAATCAAAGACCCCTATTGACCGGACTTGACCTTTCCAACCCAACTGTTGCTGGCACACTGGCCGAGATCTACATGCGCGAATTTGCGTGCATGCTGCAGACCCTGAAACAAGTCAACTGGATTGCCAGCAAGTATCACGAACACGCATTTGACAACACGGATGCTTACATTGAAGGCCAAATCCCATTGCAAACGCATGAAATGACCACAGAGCAGCGCCATGCGGCACAACTCCTGCTCGGCGTTGGCAACAATTACTCGGAGATCAACGTGGCGCTGCGGATTCTTGATTCTGGGTCGTTTCAAGCGGCGATGGAATGCAGCCCTGAAATGTGTGCCAAATTGTCGCAACAATTCAGCGCGAATGCGTCCATGGCGGAAGACGCGTTTGACCGCCTGAATCACATCACAAAGCAGGTGTGGAGCCTGGTCAACCTGCTGGCATTGTCCAACCTGTTTCGGTTTGCCGACCACATCGTTCTGCCGAACCCGGAGGATTCCATCTTCATTCCCTACATTCCGACACAGCCCGTGATTGAAGGCATTTGGTGCCATGCATGCGGTGCAAGGACCGATGAGAAGTATCACAAAATGACTCATCCAAACTCAACATTCAATCTTTGTCCAACGTGCTTTCACCGACCAACAATGGAAGAGACATTTGAGAAATTGTGCGAACTGGAACGCGAACGCGAACAGCAGCAGCAGACAGTCAAAATTGACCCATCCCGGCACGAAGACGAAGACGATGAACCTGCCCCTGCCCCTGCTGCCCCTGCCCCTGAATCGGAATCCGAATCCGACAACGACGAGGCAAATGCAACCTACTGGTTGAAAACAGTGGCCGATTGGACCGCTGCCGATCGCAGCAAAAAATCAGAAATGAACGCACAAACAATGAACACACCACAACAACAACGGACATACTTCAAGGAAATTGCCGAGATGTTGGCGGATGAAAAAATCACGACGGAACAGGCGTGTTCCTTGATTGAGGACTTGCGCGATGCTGGAATAACTGCCGAAGTAATGTGCTCACACCATGAACAGGAGAAAGGCTTCAAAGAAATTGCCGAACTGTTGGCGGATAGAAAAATCACGACGGAAGAAGCGTGTGGATTGTTTACGGAGTGGATAACGGAGTGGAGTGGATGGTTGTTGTAAATGCAGCAGATTCGTGAATACAGTAAGTGGTACCTGCCAAAACATAAAAAAACATAAAAATACTAACACTTTTTTTTTATAAAATCATCATTACATTATAGGCATTCCAGCCCAGCCCTTTGCATTTGCATTTACTTGATCTGCATCTGAGGCTTTGGTCTTATTGGCTTTTGATTCCTTTGCCTCATTCAAACCCTTGATTTTGGCCACATGGTCCGGAGTCCACTCCACGGGGTTGTGCGCATCATAAGTGGGGCTGTCCGTCATTAGGATGTCGTAGTTCTGCTTCACGTAGTACGCCCGCCGTTTGTGCCACTGGTTCCGGAAGATGTCCTGCTGGTCCACGATGTCAATAACGAGCGGGCGACCGTGTTTCACGCGCAGAATGCGCCCCACCGATTGGCACACATCCGTCTTGGGCGATGCCATGATGAGCGTGGTCAGCGTCTTGATGTCCAGCCCTTCGGACGCCATGGCATACGTGGCAATGATGACCTTGCGCGATTCGCTGGCTTTCAGGTCGGCCTCCTTCATGCCGCCCACATAGTACCCGACTGATGCAATGCCCCGGTGCTCAATCGCCTTGTGCAAATACGTGAGCAGCGACTTGTTGTGCGCCAGAATCATGACCTGCTGCTCCGGGTTCTCGGCCAGCTCCCGATGTAGCACGCGCAAAATGAACTCGCTGCGGTGCGCGTAATCACACACGCGCGAAATCATGGTGCTGAATTTCGGATTGCCGCGATAGTCGTATTCCGTCTCGTTAAACGCGGCGTCATCCACACAGTAGTTGATGGCCTTCACAATGACGCGGTGCTCGGATGCCGCCTTCTCCTTGTGCACCACATCGCCCAGAAACATTTTGAACACCTTGGTAAGCCCGTCCTTGCGCTGCATGGTGCCCGACAGTCCGAGCGTGTAGAGCGTTGTGACCTTCATCATGCACTGGCAGAACACCTCGGCGCCCATGTGGTGCACCTCGTCAAACACCGTCAGGCCGAAGCTGTCAAACATGTCGGCGGGATACTCCTTCATGGACAGCGACTGCAGCATGCCGAGCACGATGTCCTTGTCTTCAATGTCCACAATTTGTCCCTGGATGCGGCCCACGCGCGCGCCCGGCAGAAACTGCTCAATTCTCTCTATCCACTGGTTCATTAAGAAGGATTTGTGCACGACGACCAGCGTTTTTTTGCGCAGCTGGGCCAGGATGTAGAGCGCCATGACGGTTTTGCCCTTGCCGGGATCCACGTCCAGCAGGCCGCCACCTCCGGGGCCCACGTGGTTCAAATACTTTCGCACGATTTCTTTTTGGTAGTCGCGCATTTCGCCCTGGAACGCGACGGCAACATTTAATGTGTCGCCAGAACTGATTTTGATGGCTTCGGGTGGACCGTACGCGCCGATTCCGAAGTATCGCGGAACATACATTTTTAGCGGAGATTCACGATAAATGGGATAGGCGGCGGGTTGCACGGGGGCTTTAGGAATGTGTGGCCGAATGGTCAGTTCCGTCCGGATGTATTTGCGCTCGTCCTCGTCCAGGTTCTCTTTGTGAATGGTGTATCCACGGGGGCCCAAATACGTGGCCGTGGCCGAGGATTCTGATTCAGGCATGGGTGTTGGTTGTTGGTTGTTATGTTATTATGTTTGTTCTGTTATGTTTCAATTTTAACCAAAAAAAAATAATATGATATAATTATAAATAAATAATTATACCAATCATTCCGATACACGAAATCCAATGAATCAAATGATGCGCGATACATTTAAATCGTGTCACAAGCACGAGCTGCTCCTCACCGTGCTCATCATTTTATACATTGTTCTGTCCGTGCCAACCCCGGACATCATTGCGCCCTATGTGGACACGCCTTTAGGCAACATCGTGGTGGTTCTGATTGCGCTGTCGTTATTCACGCATTCTCACCCCGTTGTGGGCATCCTGGGGCTGTTTGCGGCTTACACGCTGATCCGCCGGTCCAGCGTCACCACCGGCAGATTTGCGATTGAGGCGTACGTTCCGAGCGAGAAGCGAAAGAGCGAGGAACTGACCGCCTACAACCAGTTCCCCGTGACGCTGGAGGAACAGGTTGTGGCGATCATGGCTCCGCTGGCCGACACAGAAGTTGGCAGCGCCACGGCCACGTTTTATCCGAATCAGCTGGACATGACGACATTGGGCTACACGCAGGTGTAGATCATTGGGTTGCATCAGCCGACGGAACAGCCGAGATGGCCGACGAAACTGCCGACGAGACCGTGGCAGTTACACTGTCCGAATTCCCACTCAAAAACACGTACGCAACCCCCAATAATGCAATTGCAATTAAAATTCCCCATACAATATTAATTCCAATGGATTGTGAACCAGACGTGGATGCATTTGGGGTTGATGATGATTTGGATTCGTCTGCGGTGTCGTCACAATCTCCGACCATCTCATACAGCGCGTATTCATCAAGTGAACCCGAACCCACCCCCGTGACGGGCCCAGTTTTGCTTTTTTGCAAATTTGTTTTCATGGACTGTGGCACGGTGACAATGTGGTTGGCCACAATGGCGCTCAATGGACCTGCAGCAGACATGGTATCCGTGAATGCGGCATAGTAGTAGTTCCCGCTGCACGAGTCATACGGCAGTGTGCCATAATACACGTAATACGGTTTTGCTGGAATGAAAGAATTCGCATTGATGTCATCATTGATGGGTGCGGATGCGTTGATTGCGACCGCGCTGGCATTGATGGTGTTGGCGGCTTGAAAAATTGCGGCCAAATCGGAATTCGCAGAGGCGGACGATGTGGTCATTGTGATGGGCACGCTCACAATCAATCCTTCATTGGAGCTAGAACCCGACGTGTGCACAATCAGCATTTCCGCATCTGCTTGGGATCCATTGTAAGTGTGCAATGACGGCGCATAAATTCGGATTTCGGATGGCACATAGGGTTTCCCGTAAAATGATATGGTGTTTGAGGTTCCGCCGCTGCATGGGATGGACAAATAGCTGAGGTCAGCCGAAACCGTGACAGATGCACCGGAACACAAATTGGCATCGTATATGCAGGTAAACGTGCCCTTGATTGGGTTTACGTTGGAACCGGTTGGAATGTCAATGGGAGCGGTGGCATTGCATGACGTCATGACTGATGTGATTTATGTTTTTGTGTTTAGAGAGAAAATGCCCTTATTGTTTAATATATTGTTATAAAATAATATATTATATGTGATTGTAATAACACATTATGACTTAATCCCATGATCCGATCATTCAATTCAACAACCCTTTGCCAACCAATCCATGATTGGACCCGCAATTGTTGTGAATGTCCGTCATGGGTGGTGGATTTGCCATTCCGATTAGATTGGGTGGCAATGGCGTTTTAGAACCCCCTAATGCAAAATTGTATGATATTGGTTGTCCGCCCATGAACTGATGGTATGGCGGGTTGGAAGCGCCCGAAAATGATGCGGGGGAAAATGCGGCCAATCCTCCGCGCATACCGCGCTTATTATGGCTGCGCTTACGTCTGTGACCGCTTCGCTTGTGACCGCTTCGCTTACGTCTGTGGCTGCGCTTATGACCTCCGCGGCGATGCGACGACCCACCTTTTTGATGATGATGAGGATGATGAGGCATTTTCTCCATATTGTATCCTGGGTTTGCATGAAGTGCAGCCGCGCTTCCACCGGCCCCGCCGCAGCCACTCACGCCGCCAACAATACTGGAAAATTGCGGGCCTGGATCCGTAAAATGGGCCCCTGAAGGATTTGCACCGCCCGCAAGGTTGGGTTGCAGAATATGGTTTGAATTGACATATGAATATCCCAATGTAGTCATGTTATGTGTTATGTTTATGAATACTGATGATATTTTTATTTTTCGGTAGGACAATTTCCTTTGCATTTGTTTTCAAAGTAGTAGTAATCCAGCGTTTTCGGAGCGCCATCCGGGCCGTGTTTGAAAATGGGGCCGTGCTTGTTTCCGGAGACGCACGATTCAGTGGAGTTCATGCGGGCCCAGGCGCAGCACGATGTGGCCGTGCACGCATCTTTGCTGAGCTGACCGCATGCCGTTTCCAATTCGGCGGGTTTTCCTAAATGTGATTTGCAAAACCCGGCCCTTAGTTTTGCATCCAATGAATTAGAATCATTTGCATCATTTGCATTATTTGCATCATTTGCATTTGTGTGCATGTTGTCAAACGTTTCCACAATAACCGTTTTTCCCGAATTCAAACTTGAACCTGACCCAATGGTGTCATTTTCAGTGATGTCCGTGCCCATTTGCACATGCATTATTTGCTGGTAGACCAGCGCACTAATGAGCACTATCACCACAATGGATATGGCAGTAATGTTTTCTATGAAGTATTGACCGAACCGTTCTGCCAGTTCAACCAAATTGATGCCATTGCTTGGTCCATTATCATTGGCATTGGTTTGAGTCAGTCCAGACAATGTGTTCATTAAAACGATAGGATGATAAAAATAATATATACTGTGCATATTTTATTTATTTGATTTTGTGAGTTTGAGTTTGAATTTGAGTAACATTTTATATTCACACTTTATAATCAAATCAAATGACAAGTGAAAAAAATGAGTTAATTCATTTGCCAGTTTCTTTGGGTGAAGCAATAGACAAATTAACTATTTTAGATATTAAATTGGACAAAATTAAAGACAATAGACGAATAGACGTTCAAAATGAATACAATTTATTGTATGAAAAGTTAAACCATTTTTTAATTAAACACACTGATTTGTATCAATCCATGAAGAAAGTAAATTTGATGATATGGGACATGATGGATGTTTTGAGAGACGGCAATGTTGATAATGAAGAATATTTAAAAGTGTGCAAAGAATGCATTGAATACAATGACATAAGATTTAGAGTTAAAAATAAAATCAATTATGCGTCAAAATCATTGTTGAAAGAACAAAAAAGCTACAAGGTGAATAGATTGCTAATAGAGATGTCATGCAGCATTGGCAATATTGAAGATTTTGTAAGACCCATCAAGTATTATTCATTATTTTATGATGAAATAGTCATTAAACATCGTGATGATTCTTTGCTAAAACCCCATTTTCAACATGATCCAACAATTGTGTTTATTGCAAATGAAGATGAGTTAAATTGCGAGAAAAATTCAAAAAAACAGGTTACGTTTGCAAACAATTTTTATGACAAAGATGCAATAAATGAAATTTTTGATCTTACTGAAGATATAATGAATTCTATAATATAATTTAAACATATGATTTTTAATAGAATATAAATCATATTTCATATTTAATGAACCGCATCAATATATACAATCCGAACATTGTGTCATACACCAAATCTGCAATAGATGCAATTGAATCGGGTTGGATTTCAAATCATGGAAAATACATTGGTTTAGCAACCGAAAAGTTGAAAGAGATAATGAAATGCAAGCATGCGATTTTGATGGCGAATGGCACATGCGCCACCCATTGTTTGTTCATTGCGCTGAAGCATGTGCACCCCACCATCACTAAAATATATGTTCCAAATAATGCATACGTTGCTGCGTGGAATGCTGCCCTGATGGAGTATTCCGAATGCCAGCTGTCGGTCATGCGCATGGATGCCAACACGTGGAACATTTGCACGGATGAGGACTACATTTCAACCCTGGAACCGAATACAGCCATGTTGGTCGTGCACAATGTGGGCAATGTTGTCAATGTGCCGCGCCTCAAGCGTCTGCGCCCGGACATTGTGTTTGTGGAAGACAACTGCGAGGGGTTTTTAGGCAAATATGACGGACAGTATTCAGGAACAAGCGCCGCCTCGCTATGTTCATCTGTGTCGTTTTACGGAAATAAAATAATAACCACTGGCGAAGGGGGTGCATTTTTCACCAATGATGATGCCGTATATAATCATATTTCAAAGGCGTACTCACAGGGCATGTCGGCCAAACGGTATGTGCACGAGGTGCATGCATACAATTACCGCATGACAAACGTGCAGGCGGCATTTTTGTATGACCAGTTGTCCGACATGGACACCATCGTTAGACAAAAAACAAAAGTGTTTGAAACGTATGGCGCGCTGTTGAATGAGTATGATCTGCTTCGTTCGGGGCGCGTGCGGTTATTTGAAAAGGAAGACGGCACGCAGTCCACACACTGGATATTTGCATTGCGCATTATGGGTAATCATGATGAAACCGCTGAATTTTTTGACGCGAACGGCATTGATGTCCGCCCGTTTTTCTATCCCATTCATGCACATGCGCATTTGTCGGGATTAACTGGCGACGATGCCATTTCCGTGAGGCTGAATAAAGAAATCCTACTGTTGCCATCGTCGCCAGACATGACGCTGGATGAACAGCGACGGGTGATTGAAACCGTTAATAAATTCATAATAATAAATGCATGATTTGAATTTGTGCAAATAGAATATAAATATAAATGCATGTCATAATGCAATACAGCCATCATGAAAAAAATTGGCATAATTGGATTTTCTTCATTTACAAGAGAGATTGTGTGCAATTTAAAACAAAAATTTGACATTTTCGTAAGTGATTCAGTTTACAATTCATTGCCAATAGATTGCATCGCAAAAACACACAATTGCAATGTGTATAAATTGAAACAGTTTGACCCGACCAAATACGATGCATTGTTAACAATTGCAAATATTAATTTGCGAGCTGAAATTGTCAAGCAATTGCCCAGTCGCACAGATTATCACACATACATTGATAAACGATCAATCATCATGGACAAAAATGTGACAATTGGAAAGGGCAGCATAATATGTGCTGGAGCAATATTAACCACGAATGTAACCATTGGTAAATTCAGTCAAATTAATTTGAACTCAACCATTGGACATGACACCATTGTTGGTGATTATTTTACTTGTGCGCCTGGCGCAAATATATCTGGAAATTGTTACATTGGACACAATGTTTACATTGGCACAAATGCAACAATCAAAGAAAAAATTCAAATATGCGATGATGTTGTGATTGGCATGAATTCAGGAGTTGTGAAAAACATAATGGCTTCAGGCACCTACATTGGAACACCCTGTAAAAAAATAAGTTAAGAAAAATGCAAAAACTCATTTCAAATAATTTCTAGTTTTTTCATAAACATACATTCCTGCAAACGCGGATGGAAATGTTCGCAATAACACCGGGGTTATTCCCTTGTAAAATGAAGAAGCGATAGTGCGAATGGAATTGGCTGCGCATCTCTCACGTATCAATTCATGTATGCGTTTGTTTTTAGTGGTTTGATAATCCGTTTTAATGGTGTCCAATGGATATATCACCGTCCATGTTAGCATTCCGGACAATCCCCCAAACCATGGATACACTGATGCATTGTCAGTCTTGTTTCTCAACGTGAGATATGTTCCCAAATAAATTGTGGATCCCAACACATTTTTAGGGGTTTCAATGAAATACCCCTTGTACAATTGTTTGAACGATGTATTTTTGATGTATTGTTTTACCGATGTATCATGCTTGGTTTTGTCCAGCAATGATATGTTTGTTGTCAAATATTGCATTGGCAAATTATACACAGAACTAATCAATGATGCAGCAAATGACGAAGCATATGGATTTACCATTTTTTTATTCATTTTTTCCAAATAATAATACTGCAATGATCGTTCTATGCCGATCGTGACGAATGCAATGCTTGAACCTCTGTAGAATTTGCGAATATCTGTTTTTAAAATGTGTTGCACTGTTCCAATTGTGGTTGAATGTAGATTTTTTTGCATCTGAACCTTAACAACATCCGCTGGATAAGAAATTCCAACACGCGTGATGCCTTGCAACAATCCGGGCAATAAATTGACTAATTCATTATTCATGATTATCATCAATTATTATTTACATTTAAATCAATAATTGCATTATTATATTAATTATCACATCTTTTAACTATTTCCCAATTTATATAATCATCATGATAACTAGTGACGTCCACCAATGATGTATGAATACATTTTTTTTTCACATTTTTTAAATCAAGAAATGGCATTAAACAGGAAAACGCACTATCAGCAATGTGAATTTCAGTGGCATTTTCAATCAATGTGCAATAATCCAATAGATTATCGGACGAGAAATCTGAACTCCACAAATGATAATTACAATTGTTTTCTGAATCAGAGTAATAATTAATATTTGGATGAAACACGGGCAATTCGCTATCCACATGTACATTTTTTCTGACACTAATGTGTTGATATTTAATGTTGCGATGATCGTGCAAAAAAATGTATTTTTCCCCATATTTACTAACAACCAAATTATACAAATTTAATTCTCTTTCTTTGTTTCTATTGATGTCTTCATAATCATATCTCATTCGGTATGGAAGGTTTAATTGATCATAGAATCTTATCCAAAATCCACTGCTTGTATCAAACCCGGGAACATAACATCCAGAAACTAATAAATCGTAATTAATTATTTGAGATTTGCATTGTTCTATTAATTCGGTTGGAGCGAGCCAATGATTGTGATTTTCACTAGAAACGACAATGTGAACATTTGTGTAAGGTTGATATAATTGGGTGACAGTGTGTATATTGCGATGTAAACAAAATATAAAAACATCCTTATATATTTTTTGAAAATGCCGCACTGCAGCATACATTGTGAAGTTGTCTCCTGTGCTTAAGTGAAACAGAAATATGCAATTGTTATCCATTGTCAATACATATATAAATCAACTATAAATAATTTATTAATATCATACGCGTTGATCTAAATCACACATCATTGAATGAATACCATTCGGGAGCGGATCTATTCTTCTTCCACGCAGCAATGCGCCGTTTTTCGGGCGACATGTAATATGCGCGATATGACTCCACTGCATTGCCACTGCGTGCCTTGTATTCGTCGGGCATGGCCAGCGCAAACGGGGTCAGGCCAGCGCGGGGGCACGGGAATAAATCGTCGCGCGGCACATGGCTGCGTATCAACTGGGCGACGGCATACGATTTGTGAAATTCAGTTTCGGGGTGGTCGTACCGGAAACGCCACTCCTCGTGCAGCGCCTCCACGAGATCCAGCGTCCAGATGAAATTGTCGCGCGATTCACGCACCCAGATGCTGACGGGGTGATTCAAATGCGCCTGCTTATACAGCGCATCTTTGATTGGGGTTTCGGGCACTAAAACGCGCATGGCAGTGCACAGCATTTGCACCGCCTCCAACAGGATTTTGGCAATGTGTTTGTCCATCATGGCTTCGGCGGCTTCGGTCGGGATCAACGAGAGAATGAACAGATTCATTGTCACAGTGAACAATGGGAACAAGAGAACATGTGACCTGATTTCAAATGCTAAATTGAAATCAATTTTTTATTTAATGTGTGGATTTATAATATTGCAATATTTTATAAGAATTAATGGCTTCATTGAGACGCACAAAGTCGCAAGGACACCTCCTAGAAAAATATATAACTGGAGATTTAAATAAGTACATAGATGAGAAATCAGCAAATAGAATTGAAAAGGTGTTGGGAAAGCAATATGCGGGTAGTGTGAGATTATATAAGTTTCCTGTTGAAAAATGCAAAGAGATCAAGGCATACAAAGTGCTAGAAGAAAATAAGTCAGAAGAGACAAAACGATTATTGGAAGAGATGAAAGTTGAAAAAAAAGAATCAAGGTTTGAACATTTAATTAATCGGCTCGGTGAATTGCCTAAAAAGGACATAGATTTTAATGCACTGGCGATAATATCACACGGCTTAGCAGAAAAATTTGCGAGAGATAGTGGTGATTTTGAAGTGGGACCACTGAAAGACACGAGGTTAGTAGAATTTCACACGTATTCAACAACACAATCAACAAACCAACTAGGGTTTTTGCGGAAGCACACGGATGATGATGGAGCAGTGGACTACAAAACAATAACAATGATATGGTATTTAATTAAAGATAAAGATGTGGAGGGAGGAAACATTATTTTTTATGCTCCACCACCACCACCAGTTAGGGCACATTATCTTTCACAGGGTGTTATGCCAAAAGACTACGAAATAAAAATAAATTTGTGGGAACAAATGGGTGATGTAAGAGAGAATTGCGTGTGTCTAATATTCAAAGGAGACGTTGACCATTCACCGGAAGAGATGAGTGGAACAGGAGAAAGGTCGGCAATAGTTTTTCAGTTTGTAAGAATAGATAAACCAATAGAATCAGAATCAACCGAAGGTGGAAATAAAAAAGCAATGAAAATAAAAAATAAAAAAAACATAAAAACGCTGAAACGGTGTTCGCGCAGAGCATATCGCGCGGGCGAATGTTACAATTTCCAGGCACTCGGGTGTGACGTGCCGAACAAACCCAGGACCGCTCTTTTTTTCAAAAGTGTGAAGGAGCGTGAAGCATATGTCAAATCCAAAACCGGCAAACGCAAATTAATGAAATGTGACAGAATTAGCCGGTATTCGGTTGTCAGCGCAACCAAAGGCGGGAAACCGGTGAAATCTCGTGATTTGTCTAAAACGCACTCAAACAAACGGAGGGGCACATAGGTCCTATTGATCACGATCGCTCATGTGAACGTTTGATTTGATTTATTTGATAGTCATAGGCACAATTGTTGTCGCTCCATGAAATTATTTAAATATAAATGTAAATAAATAAATAAATATAAAATATAATGCAAAATGTATACCGATTTAAAAGAGATGTCATTCTATAATTTTAAAAATAGTATTTTGATTGTTGTGTTTAATTATTCTTTCTTGATTCACAATAATAAAAATGCAATCAAAAAAATATATGAAAATCATTTCAAACAATTGATTTTTTATTCAGATGTTCCAACAGTTGAGAACGACGATGAAGTAAATTTCATACCCATTAATTATGGATATAATGCACACAAAATTTTTAATCATTTTTATAAAAAGTACAAATCAACTATAGATGAGAGCGATGGTCTTTTTTACACAATGGATGATAACATCATAAATGTTAACATTCTAAATTTATTTGATTCTTCCAAAATCATATATTATCACAGTGAAGTTAAACCGGTGGATGCTCATTCGGGATGGTGGTGGGAGAGTAATTGCGATGGCAAATACGGCAAACATGCAATGCACCGGTTAATGCAGGACGATGAATTTAAAAAACACAATATGGATAAATTTTCGGGGCATCCCGCTGCAGGTGATTGGTTTTATTTGCCGAAAAAATATTTGACACCCGCATTATTTCATTTATTTGACTTATTTTCCAAGCATGAAGTGTTTTTGGAAATTGCCATACCAACGGTAATCAATAATATGGAGAAGGACAAATCGCAATACCAACAATTCACAGATGAAATATTGTGGGGCGATAGAGACAAATTTTCAAACAAAGAACGTGTTTACAACTCGTTGAATCACGATCATAATTTTATTTTGCATCCAATAAAATTTAAAGAGAACCCGAATGCAGTTGAATGGTTGAAAGACATTTTCTTGAAGGAAAAATGCGTGATTATAACAACAATCAATGCCCCCACGGAAACCATTTTGAAACACATAAATAACCATGCGTATGATGTAATCATTGTGGGCGACCAGAAAACACCGAGTCATCATTATGCCAATTTAAAATGTATATATTTAGATATTCCGTCTCAAAAAAAACTTTTCCCTGAATTGTGCGACTTGTTACCCTATAACCATTATTGTAGGAAAAATTTGGGGTATCTCTATGCCATTAAAAAGGGGTATAAAATAATTTATGAAACGGATGACGACAATGTTCCTCATGATAAGTTTGACCGTGTTTTGCATCACAATGACGGCATTCAAATGATCACAGAACAAAATAATGCATGGATCAACATATTCAAATATTTTACAAACAATAACTACATATGGCCCCGTGGATTTCCGTTGAGTTTATTGAAACATAACCCGAATTATTTAATTCAACCGACTGATAAAATCCCCTCCATAATAAATGGGTTGGTTGAGAATGACCCGGATGTAGATGCCCTGTTCCGAATCATATGCAATCATCAACATTGCATTCAATGGGACAAGGATAAACGCATCCTGATAAACAACGAGAACGTTTGCGTTTTCAATTCTCAAAACACATTTTGGTTGAATCCGGAGGTGTTCATGTGTCTATTAATACCTTGCTCTGTGTCGTTTCGGTACTGTGACATTCTGCGCGGAATAATAAGCAACATTGTTCTGAAAAAAACGAACAATTACATGATGTATTCATCGCCGAATGTGACGCAATACAGGAACGAACATGATTTGATGAGCGATTTCAAGAGTGAATATGAAATGTACATTCACAATGAAAACATATTGACATACATTGCAAAAGGCACCGAAAATGCGACCTCATTGAAAGAGACAATGACCATGATTTACAATAATTTATTGAAGAACGCAGTTGTTGCACAAAATGAGTTGGACATATTGAATAAGTGGGTTTCGTATTTTCCTCCTTTGAATTTTCATCCTTTGAATTTTCCCCCACGCAAAAAATACAATATAACACATTTTTATTCCGAAGGATTCCCCAATGACAATGGAAAAGATTTGCAATATTGCAAAGAACCATTGATTGTAACGCACAAATGTTTTGACAACATCATGTTTTATACGCCCAAATTATTAAAGGACATGGGATATGAAAAATTTGTAAAAGAACACGAAGTAACCAACATCAATGCATATTATGCAACCATGTGCAAAATAGGGTTATCTGCGTGGAAACCGTTGATATTGTTGTTGGAATTAGAAAAAATGGAAATGGGAGATATACTGGTTTACAGAGATTGCGACTTTAAAAAGTATGATTCCTTGTTGGTGAACGATGCTATCATAGAAACAATAGATAAAATTTTAAATATTGTGAAATTTGATTTTTTCATGCCGAGAGAATCAGACTTGCATGTGTTGAAATCCTACACCAAACCAATTGTTTTAAAAGAATTAGGACATGATCATGCATTCAATAAGGATTTTCCGTTATTGATGTGTAATTTTATAATCGTTCGAAAATCGGAAATATCCATGGAGTTTTTGAATGAATGGAAAGATGCATGTTTAATTGACAAATACATAGATGGGCATTTGTATGACATACATTCTCCGGATTTTGTCAATTTTTCAACTAATGAACAATCCATTTGTGGAACAATTGTGGCCAATTGGGTGAAAACCCGAAAACACAACATACCAATTCAGTATCCACTCATTGGATTCAAAAACAGAAAACTAAACGAAATCATATATTATGAAAACTATCGTTATTTGTCCCACTTGAAGTGAACGATGTTTTTGATAATACATGATTCAATGTTCTCGCACCGCGTCGTGGAACCGCCGACATCGTTAATGTTGCGCGCATTTTCATATATTTTTTACTATGTATTTCATTATTTCTGTGTCATGATGCCGGTTGTTGCTTCTATTTCTAAAAAGTATGTATTCCTTTAATTTATCATTTGCATTGTTGTGTATGTTTTGCAAAAAATGATCTTCTGTCGTGAATACAACTTTAGTCAAATTGGTAAATGCAAATTCAGTGTGTTTATGGATGAAGTCACCAATGGAAACATCATCCACCGCTGAATCATCATACAAATGCAATCCGTCCATCAATAGAGCGAATGCGTTTTTAGAAAGAATTATGCATGTGCCAGATGCGTAGTTCAAATTGGCAAACCGGTTATCAATTATACCATAATCTGGACTGGTGGATCCATCTGCAATTTGCATCCACAATCCACCATAATTCATGGGAGTGTTATTCAATTTATTGCACAAGTTGTCAAAATTAACAATTGAACTAATGTTAGTCTGAATATAACACCAAATTTAAAATTATCATATTTGTGCTATTTTTATTATTTACATGAAATGTTATAATAAAAAATTGGGGTTTAAACGCGATTATAACCCGCAAAATGCCCAAACGAATTAAGTTCCCCTATGCACCTCATCATGGCACCGGGTGCACAGCGCCATCAAATTTGCCACGTGATTTTTCGGCACATGACCAATGTAATTCCGACTGTCCGCGTCCTTTTGCGGCAGCAAGTGGTGCACCTCTTGCGCTAATTCTTTAGAGCAGCGCTCGCACACGCCCTTCAGCTTCCGCGCGTTGAAATGCGACGGCTCAAACGAGAGAATGCCGATGTCGGACGGCGGCGTCCTGTAACGCAGCCGCACCGCATTGGCGAATTCCAAAAACGCGTCAGGCAAGTGCAGCGATTTGCAGACCTCCAGGCCATACATGCTGGCCCCCGGGCCGTCCGCCAGCTTGCGACTGTAAATCAATGTGTCTTTGCTCTTGTCATACGCAACCGTCAAGTGCTTCATGCACATCTTAGTTAATAGGCGCACTTCGTCGTAGCCGTTGATTTCGTGCATGTGCGTTGCAAACAGGAAGGTGCACCCCACTTTATGCAGGTGCGCCAGTCCCGCGACGAAAATGCTGATCGCCGAGTCCATTTCGGTCCCGCTGCAGAGCTCGTCGCCGAGAATGAGGCTTCTATCGGTGGCCATGCGCAGAATGACGCGCAGCTCGCTCATTTCCACCTGGAACGTGGACAGCCCTTTAAAGAGGTTGTCGTTGCCCAGAATGCGCGTGAAGATGGTGGTGTAAGGACGGAAGGTTAATGCAGAACACGGCACGTAGAGCCCGGCCTGCGCCATGATGATGGCGATGCCGATGGCGCGAATGAGGCTCGTTTTGCCGACGGCATTGGTGCCGTAAATCAGCATGCCCCGGGACGTGCCTGTGCCTTCGCTCCCATTTCCGCTGGATGAGCCAAGCGCCACATCGTTGGCCACGTAGGTTTCATCCTCGTTCAGCCGCTCAATCAGGCAGTGGCGCAAGTCACGCGCGTCAAAAAACGACTTGGATTCGGGGCCATCAGTGGAAGCAACGACCGGCTTGCAGAACTTGTATTTTGTCGCGATGTAGCACTGATTCTGCAGCAGGTCCATCGTGGTCGTGAAATGAATGAGCTGCTGGAACTCGGGTTCCCAGTCCCGCAGCTTCTCCACGAATCCGGTGTAAATCTGCCCCACCATTTCTTTTATTTTTTGGTTAGACACAATGATACTGCGGCACAGCTCGTTCAGCTGCGGGCTCGTGATTTCATTGTTTGCGCCAGTGGCGGTGGGATAAGTGAGTGCTAATAGAGAAAATGAGAATGAGCGCTCACCAATGCACACCTGGTCAAGTCCCTGCTGCTTGATTTGATCGGCCAGCAGTTTCGTGCGGCGTTTCGTGGCCTGCAGCGAAATACTGCCCTTTTCGGTTTCGTGGAGTTTCACGACATCGGATGATGCAGCGGATCGGCCTTTCTCTCCGCGCAAAATGAGAGAGTCTAAATAAGTTCTTAGTGAGGCCAGCGTTTTCGTCGCGGATTCATTTTGAGCGCGGAGTGCATCCAATCCATCATGAATTCCGGCGCGCACAAAGTCGCATTCGCCGAGGTCGGCGCCCACATTGGCGCAGTTATCTATGTCAAACGTATTATTTAATTGCTGACGCAGCCGCGCGCAAATATCCGAAACGGACTCGGAATCCAATGATGATGCGGGATGGGGATTGGTTGCACGCATGTATTGTGTGATTGGCGCATCCACCGCTTTGTACAGGTCGCCAATGACGATCAGGTTGCCGTGGAATGCGTGCAACATCTGTGGCGGGCACTTACGCAGCATGATCAGGCGGTTGAATTTTTCCAGGTCTTTCAGCTGTGCCAGCTGGGGGCGCCATGCGTCTATCACATTTGAATAAAGCAGGTGATCGGTAATGTCGTACTCGCGCTGAATCTTCGCCTGACAGCAGGAGGGGTTCAGTAGCCGGGTGCGAAAGTGGCGCGCGCCCATGGGCGTCATGCAGTTGTTCAGGAGTTTGTAAACGGAGGAGCACTTGCCGGCGCCGTTTTTAGCCCCGTTGTCGTCGTCAATGATGTTGAGCTGCTTGAGCGAGTGGTTTGCCAGCACCATGCGGTCCGAGCAGTTTTCAAATGCGGGCTCTGCGATGCGCTGCACCAGCTGCGGGTTGTGCTCGTGCACGAAATTCAGCAGGTAAGTGAGCGCCTGCATGGCGCATTCGTAAGTCGTGAACGGGATAAGCGAATGCAATGATGCGGATCCGAAAAACCGGCTCATTATCTCTCGCTGATACACCTGCTTCTTTGATTTTTGAATTTGATTTTGATTCTGGGTTTGATTTGCCGGATCCAGACGATGGATCAGCCGGGCGCAGGTGGCCATGCCGGTGAAATTTAGCAAATCCTCCACCTGTTTTTGAGAGAAATTCTCGGTAATTAAAATAACTTCGCTGGGCGAGTGCGCCGAAATGAAGCGTTCCAATTCGTCATATGTGGTGTGTGCATGCATGAGCTCCGTTTCCACCTCAAACACGCTGGACCGCCCAGTGAAGACGTCAATGTTGGCCATGCCGATGACGGTTTTGTTCCGCATGCGCTCCAACCAAATGCAGGCCACACAATTAGACAGGGCGGTGGATTCCCCCGTGAAGAACGTGCCGGGCGAGTATACGCCGCTCAGGGCTCGCTCCTCCTTGATTTGCGCATCCTGTGAATGCACCACCGCGGTGTATCCTGCCTCCTGCAGACGGTTCAAATACTTTTCCAGACTGTAATCCCGAAATCCGGCCATGACAACGCCGGGCGCCTTGTTGGCGCAGGCCAGCTCGCACGTGCTGCAGAACTCTTCAATGTGTCTGCGATCCATTGTTTCGCCGTAACATTCGTAGAACGCGCCAACCTGCATCAGCAGGACCGTTTTGGCGCCGTATTTAGCAATCGCCTCATTGGACAGGCGGAAATACTCCTTGATGAGAGACATTATGTATCCCGATTAATATGAATGAATATCTCTCTTTAAATGTGTTTCAATTTGTGTTTTGGGTCAGTGGTGATTGGCATCGTCATTGTTATTGTCGTCCGACTTGAGAAAATTGTGCAGCATGACGTGTTTATTTGTGTTGCTGATTTCCCCCGTCATTTTGGCGGATTCGTATATGTTGCGCAGCACGTCGGGCGGCGCATCCGAACCCACCTTAATCAATCCGTGATCATGCAGGTATTTGCGTATCTCCACGATGGACTCGCGTCGCAAAACACCGTGTTCTTCTTGAATGCGACGGCGCGTGTCGCTGTTTTTTATTAGAACCCCCACCACGTTGCCACCTGGAGTTTTGCCGAGTTTATATTTTTTGGTTATGGTTTGTTTTATTTTGTTTTTCATTTGGACTGGTTCTATTGGGTTAGAATCAGGAGCGGATTGCTGCGCCGATTGGGTCTGTGGTTGGGTCTGTGTCTGTGTCTGTGTCTGTGTCTGGAAATTTTCTTGAATCTCTCGCAATTTGCGTTGCCTTTCCTGTATCATCGGATCTGCATTTTCATCTGGAGAAACATTCAGGTCGCTGAACAATGGTTTTTTCAATGTGGTGTTGTGGGTATCCGGGGTTGATTGTGGTTGAACAATTTGACCGCGATGGTATGTGCGATATGTCGGTTTATTTCCACCGCGCAAACAACCATATGGCACATCTTTTAACACGATCGGATTGGGATTTGGATTTTGCGATTGATCCAATTGTTCTGGTTGGTCATATAATGGATCTGATTGAATTTCATTCGGAGGCATAGGCATAGGCATCACTTGTTGTATAGGCATCACTTGTTGTATAGGCATCACTTGTTGTATAGGCATCACTTGTTGCATATGCATAGGCATAGACATGGTCCCTGTTGATATTGTTATTGGATTTAGTTGTAATTCGGGAGGTAATTCAAGCGACACTTGTTGCATTGGTTGCTGCATTTGTTGCTGCATTTGTTGTTGCATTGGTTGCTGCATTTGTTGCTGCATTTGTTGTTGCATTGGTTGCTGCATTTGTTGCTGCATTTGTTGTTGCATTGGTTGCTGCATTTGTTGTTGCATTTGGTGTTGCATTGGTTGCTGCATTTGTTGCTGCATTTGCGGTCTTGATAATGATTTTTTATTATGTTTGCGGGCTTCCTTTTTTTTATTTATGAGTTGTTCCAAATAATTGGTTGACATTTTGAATTGATTTGAGAGGTCTTCATTGGACAACGTGTTATTGTTGTTGTTGTTGCTGCTGCTGCTGTTGTTGCCATTGTTGTTGCCGGGTGTTTCTTCATTTCGTTGTTGGTGCTCCTTTATTTTTTTAAGTAAATTTTGTTTCAATGTGCTGGGACGAAGGAGCGTTGGCTGAGGTTTTATTTTCCGTTGTCGTTTCAACGTGGCATTGTTTGCACCCGATGAGAGGTGCCCATGATCAATGATAATTTGTTTTTTTGCAGAACTCATTGTATAACCTAACTTCAAATGATATATTCTAAAACATAAAATATTTTGGAATATATACCACATTGTTCATTGTTATAAATACATGGACACTGACGCTGGCATATTTGTGTCCTTGCGCTGTTTGACTTCCTCGTTGGAAACAAATATGGTCATGCCCTTTTCTAAATCCGCATGAGTCAACCATCGCTTCTCCGATGAGGAGCAAAATACGCGACGACCGTGCGCGATTTTTGCACGGGATAGCAGCGTTTCCATGTCGCGCCCGTAGCACTTGAAATAGCACATGTTGGATTCAAACCAGTCGGCGCGAACGGGCTCATGCAACTGCCACCCGCAGTCCTGCACTTTCTTTTCGTATATTTTCGCAAGTTGTGCCGGCGTGTAGTCGTCAATCTTGAACCGCCACGTGAATCGCGAATTCAGGCCCGGATTGGCGCTGAAAAAACATTCATTCAGGTCCTTTTCGTAACCGGCGACAATGACCATGAGGTCGGACTTGTGGTCGCTCAGCGCTTCGCACAGCGTGTCAATGCACTCCTTGGAAAAGGAGTCGCGCTTCTCGGTATTTCCTAGAGCGTACGCTTCGTCAATGAACAGCACGCCGCCCAAACACTCCTTGATGACATCGGCCGTTTTAATGGCGGTTTGTCCTAAATATCCGGCAATCAAATCGGAGCGCGTGACCTTTTTGAACCGGTTTTTGCGCAGCACGCCCATGCGCGAAAAGATGCTGCCGATTAACTGGGCCACTTCGGTTTTTCCGGTGCCGGGCGGCCCGTAGATTACGGTGTGCATGTAGTCGTTGAATGCGCCGCCCTTTTCTTTTTTATCGCCTTTGATTTGGGCGGTTTGTTCAGACAGGGGGTGCAAGTGCAGGTCCTGCATGAAGTAAATTATTTGGTCCACCACGCGTTCTTTCAGGGAGTCCATGCCGATCATGGCGTCCAGCTTGCGCAGCGGCTCCGAAATGCGATGCAACACACGCATGTTGATATTGTATTCCACGTTTTCAACCACGGGATACTGGTCGATTAATCGTATCAAGTCAGAGATGCACGCAATTTCGCAGCAAATGTCAACACGTTCAACCACAAGCTGTTTTAATACGGGCGCTTCGGGTCGCGGCCCCACAATGTGCGGATGGTTGAACAACGTGGAAAATGCCGCATTGTTCATTTGGATGCAATCATTGAGAGAATCCTTCATATAACTGCAATGTAGGTAATATAATTCACATGTATTTTTTATATTGTTTATCCTTAATTTATACCAATACTGGCATTTGCGCGTTTGATTTTCTATAAAGGAAAATCTTCTTTATTTCCCCAGCCAGTGGTTTTATGATAAGGCCAAAACACCCAATGATGCGGTGTTAAATTGGTCTTGAATTTCAAGGTCAATTTACCAACGTTCGTTGTTAAATCATTCCTGCACAAAGAAACATTGTCAATGGTGTCAACTGACACATAAAGAAATTGAATGTCGTCCAGGTCTATGGGTGGAATGTCTAATGTGTAATTGAACCAGGTGGTGGAGAGTTTATCTATATTGTCTTCTTCCATTGGAATTGTGCCTCCGCACGTGGCTGTGATGAACTCTTTCAGTTCTTTTAGTTTTATGGATTCTCCATTGGGGTAATACGTGTCTAAAAACCATTTGCGGGGATCGCATGATGCATTAAATACTTGATGCAATTGAATTATGACATCATCCTGCGATTCAAAAAAAGCACCAGTGCAATCATTTACGTATTTCCACCCTCCGAATATGTGCTTGTTCACAAGAATGGGCGTTCCTTTGCACAATGATTCGGTAAGAATGCGGGGTGATGCATCCGACACATTTGGAACAAACAAAACTCGGGATTCTTCAATGGTGTCTAAAAATTCATACCAATTTAAATATGGTTTGTATGTCACATTTGGTAAATCAAATCCAGCTGGCGCATTTCGGCCAATTACCAAAACGGTCAAGCCTGCATCCGACATTTTTTGAAAGCATGCTTTTGCCAAACTCCAATTTTTATGATATTGATGAAAGTCGCAATCACTACCAGAATTGTAAATGACGTCATATTTTTTAACCAATCCTTTTGGAGCAGTGTTGGCATTCATGTATTGACAATCTGATTGACTGAACATCAATTGCGGAATATCATATGGAATCGGTTCTCTTGAACACGTGAGCCAGCAGTCGACTTGTTTTAAGATTGATTGCAGTTCGTTAGATTTAAGCACGGACGAACGATCATTGTGAAGGCAGTCAAGCTCGTTTATGAACGGATAAAATCCATACGAAGATATTCCAACCATCAAATATCCCTTTTGTTTCAACTTGTAAAATATGTCAAATTGATTTGCATACAATGGTGCAGACAACACACAAATTTTTGTGCGCTTATTTCCCAAATAAATTGTTTGAAAAGGAAACCCATAGTAATCATCCGACCATGAACTCAATGAAATTTTTTCATTCATTTATGTAATTGTGTAATATGCATAATAAATGAAGGATGTGTTTATATGAGATTTATGTCTATATTATTTCGTATTAATAAAAATCAATTTAAACACAAAAATTGATTTGACAATTAGCCAGTCCAGCCGACACTCATATCCCATCCATCCTCATTGTCAATGTCGTCGCATCTTAAGAACGCAATAATTGCCGCCGTCGGCCAATATGTGGAGGAGCCGTGGGACATGATCGGTTCATATTTTGAAAATGGGCATTTGGAACGGTTGGTACGACACCAGCTGGAATCCTACAATGAATTTGTAAACAATCAAATTGAACGCACGATTGAGATGTTCAATCCGGTGCACATTGCATCGGAGCAGGACTTTGATCGCGTGCTCAAAAAACACCGTCTTGAAATTATAGTGGAATTCAAGAACTTCAATCTGTACCGTCCGCAAATCCACGAGAACAACGGCGCTACGAAACTCATGTTTCCACAGGAGGCCCGACTGCGTAATTTCACCTATGCATCGTCCATGACGGTGGACGTGAAAATCCAAATCATCGTTCGCACGGGCGCCGAGCTGGAAAACGTGCAAAATCACCACAAAATGCTGCCGAAAATCCCGATCGGCAAGCTCCCCATCATGCTGAAATCCAACATTTGCGTGCTGAAGCAGTGCCAGCACATGAGCCACCAGGTGACAGGGGAGTGCAGGCACGACGCGGGCGGCTACTTCATCATGCACGGCAGCGAGAAAACCGTGCTGGGACAGGAGCGCGCGGCTGAGAACCGCGTGTATTGCTTCAACGTGTCCAAGGGCAACACCAAATGGAACTGGGTTGCGGAAATCAAATCCGTGCCCGATTTCAAGTGCATCTCTCCGAAGCAAATCAACATGATGGTTGCGAACAAAAACAACGGGTTCGGGTTCCCGATTTACGTGCAAATCCCGCGCATCAAGCAGCCGATTGCACTGTTCACACTATTTAGAGCGCTGGGTATAACCACTGACAGCGAAATATGCAAAATCATCTTGTTGGATTTGGCGTCCGATCCGGCTGCATTGGAGGCGCTGCAGGGGTCCATCATTGATGCCAATTCGGTGCTCACACAGGAAGAGGCGCTCAAAATAATCACGAGCCATGTGATGTACACCCCTATTAACATGGACAAGGAGTCGGGTGCCCGGAAAAAGCGTGATTTCACGGTGGAGATCTTGAAGAACGACCTATTCCCGCACTGCAGCAGCGAAAAGCAGCGATTGCATTTTCTGGGATACATGGCGAACCGGCTGATTCGTGCCAGCATTGCTGGAGATGCATCCCGTCAGGATGACCGTGATTCATACGTGAACAAGCGCGCGGACACGACGGGCGCGCTGCTGAACAACCTGTTCCGCAACTATTTCAATAAGCTGGTCAAGGACATGAGCAAGCAAGTGATTCGCGAGATCAATACGGGGTCTTGGCGGTCAACCGATGATTATTTGAGCATCATCAACAGCACCAACGTCTACAAAATAATCAAGTCGTCCACAATTGAAAACGGGCTCAAACGCGCGCTGTCCACTGGTGATTTCGGAATAAAGAACGTCAGCACGGCGAAAGTGGGGGTGGCGCAAGTGCTGAATCGGCTGACTTACATCTCCAGTTTGAGCCATTTGCGGCGCATCAACACGCCGATTGACAAGAGCGGCAAGCTCATTCCGCCGCGCAAGCTGCACAACACCACGTGGGGATTTCTGTGCCCAGCAGAGACGCCCGAAGGCGGCAGTGTCGGCGTGGTGAAAAACATCAGCTACATGACGCACGTGACCACCATCAGCAATTCGGACAATATCCGCGAACAAATCCGGTCGTTCATCATTCCCATGGAGGTCGCAACGCACGCCGAAATGCACTCCAATGTGAAGGTGTTTGTGAACGGCGCCTGGATTGGAGTGACGGCCGATGCGGAGAAGCTGTACACTGCATTCAAGGACAAAAAGACGCGCGGAATCATCAACATTTACACGTCGGTGGTGTTTAATTACAAGAACCAAGAAATCCGCATTTGCACGGATGCGGGGCGGATCACGCGTCCGGTGTTGCGCGTCAACGGCCAAACCGGCGGGCTTTACATCACAAAAGACATCATTCAGCGGTTGAGAAACAAGGAGCTGGGGTGGGATGATTTGCTGACCGATTTGAAGATTGATAATGCAGTCATAGAATACATTGATCCCGAGGAGCAGAATTTTAGCATGATTGCCATGAAGCCGTCGGACCTGTATTCCCCGCGCGACGACGCGTTCAAATACAACTACACGCACTGCGAGATTCATCCCAGCACCATATTCGGCGTGATTGCGTCCTGCATTCCGTTCCCGGAGCACAACCAGTCGCCGAGGAACACGTATCAGTCGGCGATGGCCAAGCAGGCAATGGGCATGTATGTGACCAATTTTGACAAGCGCATGGACAAGACGGCGTACGTCATGACGAATCCGGCGCGTCCGCTGGTAGACACGCGCGTCATGGGCATGCTCAAGCTGGACAAGATTCCGTCGGGCGGCCCCGTGATTGTGGCCATCATGACGCACACGGGCTACAATCAGGAGGACAGCGTGTTGATGAACCAGGGCTCCATTGACCGCGGCCTGTTTCAGACGGTGATTTACCACACCGAGAAGGACGAGGACAAGAAGATCAATGGGGATGAAGAGGTGCGCTGCAAGCCCGACCCCGCCAAAACCAAAGGCATGAAATTCGGCAACTATGAAAAGGTGAATGCCAAGGGCGTCATGCCGGAAAACACGCTGGTGGAAAACCGCGACATCATCATCGCGAAAGTGGTGCCGATCAACCGGAATGATCCCACCAAAGTGCTGAAATACGAGGACCAGAGCCGCGCGTATCGCACGCAGGAGGAATCCTACATTGACCGCAACTTCCTGGAGCGGAACGGGGAGGGGTACTGCATTTGCAAGGTCAAAGTGCGCACCCTGCGAAAGCCGGTCATCGGGGACAAATTCAGCTCGCGGCACGGGCAGAAGGGCACGCTGGGCAACATCATTCCGGAACGCGACATGCCGTTCACGGCGGAGGGCCTGCGTCCCGATATCATCATCAACCCGCATGCCATTCCGTCGCGCATGACGATTGGTCAGCTGAAAGAGACGTTGCTCGGCATGGTTTTAGTGGAGCTGGGCCTATTCGGAGACGGCACCTCGTTTGGCGAGTTGGACATTGAAACCATTCGGCGAGAGCTGTTCAAGCTGGGGTACGAGTGCAACGGCAACCAGCTGATGTATAATGGTCTGACGGGAGAGCAGATTGAGACCAGCGTGTTCATCGGTCCCGCATTCTACCAGCGGTTGAAACATATGGTAAACGACAAGCAGCACAGCCGGTCCATTGGGCCGATGGTGAATTTGACGCGGCAGCCGGCGGAGGGGCGCAGCCGCGATGGTGGGCATCGGTTTGGTGAAATGGAGCGTGACAGCATGGTGGCGCACGGGGCGTGCCGATTCACGCGCGGGCGCATGTACGATTCATCGGATAAGTACCAGGTGTACGTGTGCAAGTGCTGCGGCATGATTGCGGCAGTGAATGACAAGATGGGCATACACTGCTGCCACATGTGCGAGAACCGCACCGAATTCGCGTATGTGGAAATCCCCTATGCGTGCAAGCTGCTGTTTCAGGAGCTGCAGACCATGAACGTTGCCCCGCGCATTATGACGGAATGATGGGATTCAATACAGCATTTATAAAAACATTTAGTAATTATTGAATTATTGTAATATCAACATCGTTGATTTATTTATTTTGCATATATTTTTATTATATCAAATATATTATATCCTAATTATAAACCACAATAAATCGCAATCACAATGACGTCTATTAATTATTCTTCCGGAGTGACCAGTTCCGTGTCCCGAAACCCGAACTCTTTTCCGTCTCCTGTTGGAAAACCCAGCAATTTGGGAGGCGGCTACAACGGTTATTCTCCCATGCTTTTAGGTGGCGGTGCGGGCACGCACGGCGGAAGTGGAATGGAGGGCGGAAACGAACGCAGCATGGATCGCAATATATTAAGGCAGGCGTGGAACGGCCAATACGCGTCGGGTGATGTGAATGGTCGCAAGCCCGTGTGCACACCGTTTCGCCTGGTGAACAATGCTGGCGATTATTTAGGGCGACAAAATTATGTGTCGGGCGGGTCGGATCAGGTGCAGGGCAGGGTGCGCAGCGCCACGGTGGGTGCCTGGAAGATGTTTGCCGGGCACGTTCAAGCCACCAACGACGGCACGGGAATTCCCTCGTCCACATGCAACGTGAAATACGTGTATGACGGTTCCGATTACACCACATTTAAGAAGAACCAGGCAATTAACCGCACTTACAATGACTATTCGTTTGGCGGGAATGCAAGCAGCGGATCTCAAAGCGCTTGGCGTCGTGTTCATCATTTTTAGAGTCCATTTGGTGAAGTAGAACCATTAAATTAAAAATATAGGAACATGTTATAACCCCCTTTGACCCCTAATTCATTTTATCCAATGATGTCTCCTACTGTGCATCCTCATTTAAGACGCCCTTCAAATTTGATCAACTCAAACCCGAATGCTTTAAGTTTCGCTGCTTCAAAAACACCCCAACAAAAGGGCGGGTTCTTGCAAAAGAAGGTGATTCCCGTCATCCGGCGGGTTGGCGCCGTTGCTGGAAAAGTCAGCGACGTTGCCGGAAAGGTGGCAGTCATTGCCAGCATTCTTTAAGGAAGCTGCCAAAAAAATAAAAACATGTCATTATATTAATACAATAACTCAATAAACAAATTAATATAACGATAACGATGGTGAAATTAGTGTATTATCCCATGATAACTCCTCGTTTTACGGGTCCTCCCGATCAGGGCATGCTGATTAAGCAGGCCGACAACAATGCGGTGCTTAAAAGCCCGTCGGCCATGCCCTCCAAGTTTTACCCGAGCGATGGCGGCAACGAGTTTGCCATGGGTCGGCACGTGTACCTGCGCACTTTAGGCGGCGCGAATTATGAAAGCCCGTTAAGCAGCGCCTACTGCCAGGGTGGTTCTAAAAAATGGGCCACCCAGAATCATGACACTGAGCTCTACATTGAGAGAAAGCGCAACAACGCAATCGGGCAGTCTTCCATCAATGCCAACGGTGTGCCGCTGTCATTTAGGAGCAACGATTCCACCATTCGGAACACGCGACTGCAGCGGTGCCGCGCCGGGGGATGCACGGCCCCGCGCAAAAAGGGCGCGATAATCAACCCATTTCAATCGGGCGGTTCGTCAGCATTGACGACCACGGGCGGAAACCGGCAAATCGTGGTGGGGTCCACCATTGTTGCTGCGTATCAATGAACAATCACCAATCAATAAAAATAAATAAAATGTTTACTTGTATTATATTATTGGATTTAAATGGAATGCGATGCTGCTGAATTAACCAGAGCTAGAAAATTTTTACTCATAAATTCAGGCCCAAATGGCAGATTTATGCTACCAAACGTGAAACCATTTGACACAATCATAAATGATTCGGAAATTGCCAAGGAAGCATCCAAGTTGAACATGACTCAACTGGATTATATTATCAGGATCAGGGCCTGCGTTCATGCGGCAGAGGCTGCGGAGCGGGAGCAGCGGATGCTGGCAGCTGCGGCGGCAGGTCATGGAGGCCGAAGGCGGAGACATGGAAGAAGAAATACTCGTGGCAAGCGCAGCGGTGGCAAGCGCAGTCGGAGGACTTATCGCAGGTAAACTTATCGCATGTGCATTTTCACATATTTAATTAAAAATTGAATTAAATATATGTGTATCATTTAACATTAACAACACAAACTACATCAATCGCAATGTCCACCGCCGCCGCCGCTTCTGCCGCCATCTTATCTGGTAATGCCAGTGGAACGATTACCGCGATTTACAAATCACGCACCAACCTGCTGAGCCTGTTGAAGGCTCAGAACTACGATGTGGGCCAATACGACAACTTCGGAATGAACGAGGTGCACGCCATGAACACGAACAAGCAGCTGGACATGCTGGTGGTGAAAGAGTCGGGTCAAAAGGCGTATGTCAAATACCATTTGGGCAAACCGCTGCGCCGCGACAATATACTAGAATATGTGGATGATTTGTATCATTTAGAGAAAACGCTGTCCAAACCGGACTCGCTGATCATTGTGATGAAGGCCGAAATGAACGACACCAACATTGCGGTGCTGAATCAAGTCTGGGAACAAGATGGCATTCACATTGTCATATTCAGCCTGGATCGGCTGCAATTCAATATACTGGATCACGCGTATGTGCCAAAGCACACCATCATGACGGAACAAGAGACGCAAACGATGATGGCGCGTTTCAACATCACAAATACGGACATGCTGCCGAACATTTCGCGGTACGACCCAGTTGCAATGGCGATCGGCATGCGCCCGGGACAAGTGTGCCGCATTGATCGGTTCAGTAAAACGGCAGTTAGCACTCCGTATTATCGGGTTTGCACGACCAAATGAATCAGCGCCGCGCACTAAAATGACATAATAAAAATATGTGTATATAATATATTTTTAGTTTTAGTATGATGACTGCGAATGCGACTACGACGGCGACTAACGATTTGTCTGACATAAAGACCCACTTTTATGCGCTCATGGAACCGTATTCAACCGTTTATGCGAATTATAAAGTGAATCCGAATCTTCCCAGCGCAGCAGATGCTTACAATCAAATGGAGGCAAATCTAACTTCGCTTTATCGCCGCATGTTCACGTTTCAAGCGGGAGTAGAAAAAGAATTGGATCAAAATGAAGGCACCGTGAATGATTTGACCAACGAGAATTCAAAATTGAATGCAATGATTGCAAGAAACGGCAACTCATTTAACAGCAAATACATGATGATGACATCCAACGCCGCGATTCGGGAATCGTTCATTACCGGTTTAGGAGATGCACCAGACCCACCCTCTCCCAACCAAATTTCCATGGTGGCTGAAGCCAGATCCATTGAAAAAACTGCATACAATTATAGCATTGGTCGCATCGTGTATTTATCATTGGGCATCATGATCATATCTTATTTTATATTTCAAACCGTGGGTGGCCCGAATTCCACTATTTTGGCTGATGCAAAATTAAAGGCCGATCAGCTGAAAACCACCCTAACCGAAAAAGCCGAATCAATGAATGCACCGACTGCGACGAATGCAAATTCGGACTTTTGAATTGATAATAAATAAATTAATAATAATAATAAAATATAATAATACCAAATGCCAAATATGAATGTGCACAAAGAATTGGACATAGTTACCAATTTCAAATCCGACGTGGATGGAACTTTAAATGCACAATACGAATACATGATAAACGTGCGTAGGTCTTACATGTATGAGTTCATCCTGATATTCATAATTGCAACCATTGTGATGGTCATTACGATTAGAAATCTGACATCGGACACGGCAACCACCGCTGGATACGTGTTTTGCTGGATCATTCTCATCATGCTTGTGATTGCAGTCATCATGTATGTGTGTCAATTTATTGGTGGTGCAATTAAGTTGCCATCATTTCCATCATTAAATAATGACCATTCCAGCGGACCAGTGATTCGCATTCATTACGTTTGAGTGCGTGAATATTAAGACACCCCCAATTGTCATGAATATAAAAATAATATTATATTTTTATATAAACATATCAATTTCAATGAACGCTTCAATGAACACAATTCGTTCTCCTTCCACTGAGTCAATGTTGAGCGTCCTTTCCCGCCGTATGTCTGGTATGTCTGGTATGTCTGGAGGACCGGCAGGCCGACCGCCTTCCATGGTGGAAAATGCGTTAAATGAAAGAATCGGACTTGTGACTCCAGAACGGTTGATAGCTGCAGCGAAATCTAAACAGCAACAGTATGTGATGACTGATCCCAGTGCATCAGAATTTGATTTGTCAAACCCCGAAAATGCCCAGTTATTGATTGATGTATCCCGTCATGTTTTACGTCATAGCGGGTCAGGAGAGTCAATTGAAAAAATGGCAGATAAAGTGGTAGTGATGTGCATATGTCTTCATGAGGACCCCGGGTTAAATAAAAAGAATTTGATTATTGCAGTCAACAATGTGTTTATGGGTTGGGGAAGACCAGACTATCATATTAGTAGGGCAGTGCAACAAACAATGACCCGCTTAAAAGCGTTAAGTAGAAGTAGAGGAGGTTTTCATAAAAAAACCAAGTGTAGAAGAAATAAGATGCGCAAATCTAGGAAATCAAGAAGCCGCCGATGATACGTGAATTTGAAGGAATCAAAATATAATATAATGATAATATTAGCAAATACAATACGCATACGTAAAGCAAATCATTATATTTTTTCATAAAATGCAACCAACCCCAACGCAATCAATCCCGGATTTAGTGAAAACCCAAAAAAATGTCGCAACATTGGATCAACTCATTGTCAAGTACAATCAATTGTATAAAACCTATTTGCAGCAGGTGGAGGCTGAAACGAATAAACGGCAGCAGCGGAAATATCCGTTCAACCTCAAAAATCCGAATGAATTTAAAAACAATTTGACCCCAGCGTCCCCATTTCCGTCAAACGGCACGGAAGATGCGTGTTTCAAATCCTGCATTGACACAAATGATTGCGTGTATGCCCTGTATTCCAACACGGGATGCGGCATTGATTGCAATCCGAACAAGTGCTTGCTCTACGGTGCCAATGCGGATGGAATTTCACCCGTGAAAGAGTTGTCGTCTGTTTCACCCCAGTGTCCTGCTGCATCCGATGGAACCGATGCATGGTGCAAGACGTTCAATGATCCAGTGACAAATAGCATTATACCCGTGCTCGTTTTGAGAACGGGCGGCGCCGATTGGCGCAGCTTGGCAATGCAAATGCCGACCAGCACCGCGAATGCGACCGATGCGCCCATGACGGTGGACCTGACCACGAACGTGCAAACATGGGGACCAGACGCTCAATTTTCGGACGTGAATTCTGCGCCGACCAATGAAATCAGCCTGCAGTTTCGTTTTTTTGCAGAGTATTGGTTGAATGCATATGGACTCATGTCTGGAAGCACGCTGGTTTTGGCAGGTCAGGGTGCGATTGGCACGTTTGCATTTGCAAAACTGGGGACGGCCAATCCAACAAACGCCGATGGCAGCATGTCATTCATTGGAACATTTGGAGGGCAAACCATGGTTTGGAACAGCGCAGCCCCGTCGTCGGGGGGCGTTGCAGCCGGATTGAAAACCGCCGCCGCGCTGGCAGCCACTTCAGACTCCGCCAAATTCAATTACAATTACTCTGCGTTTGAAAAACCGGTATGGAAAAATACGTCGAATATGAATGCCATGAAGGATCAATTTCCACCCCAGTTGGCAAAAATGTCAATTCCGAGTTGGCAGTTCCTGGGCGTGCAAGATTCGGCAGAAGCGTGCCAACGCGCTGCGACCGATGATCCCGACCACGTGTACACCATGGCCACGTATTACAATGCATCGTACAACAACTCCCAAAATGGAAACAACGTTTTTGCACGCATGTGCTACGGACATGTGGCAGGTGCCCCCGATTCCACGGCTTCATCGGTATCCGAGGACAATGTGCAAACCATGACGCCGCCGCACGGCTACACCAAACTGGGCGGAAAACCCGGTATCGTCATTTTGAAACAAATGTATCAGTTGAACAAACAAATCCTGGCACTGACGGATGAGTTGAAAATATCTTCCAATGAGCCGACTAAAGTCAACTCCATCAACCCCAAAAAAGAAGCATTCACGCAACAAACCGATGGAACGGAAAATGGCGATGATGGTGCTGGTGATGGTGATGGCGACACTTCTCATTCTCTTTCTGAATTGTCCAAAAAAATTAAGACGGATGAAGCCAAATTGAATGATGCCATTCAGGCGCACGATCAATTGGACACCGATGCAGCCAACGCCCGGCATTTGCTGCTGTATTCTCGCATAAAATTTGGAGTGGCGGTGGTTTTAGGATTGTTGTTGGTTTATTTTGCCTTTCGGTTTTTGACGGCGGATGAATTGCCAAAAACAATTGCAACGGAAATGGGACAAACAAATGCGAATGCCAGTTCCAATGCGGGTTCAAACATGGATTCTGGATATGGAATGGATGACACATATTAACCCATGATTGCAATATTATAATGTATTAGTGGCCATAAAAAAATAAGTCCACTGCCACTGCGGGTTTCTTATAATCACATAAGTGTTTTACCGACGACGCCTGCCGCCGAGCGTTCTCGCGCCTTTTCCTTTTTTAGGTCGTCTCTTTCTTCTTTTTCCTCTTTTTCCTTTTTCAGGTCGTGTTCGTAGCGCTTTTCCCAGTATCTCCATCCTTGTTTTGTCCACATTTTTGTTTGTGATGTCGTTGCTTTCTTTCTTTTATATTATCTCTTTATTAGCGTTTCAATTTTTTTGATATTTAAAATAAACCCAAATATAAATAATATATTTGTATTTTAATAGTGTAGCACGCCAATTCAATGAAAATAAAAGGCCAGTCGGCGGCGGTTGCAACGGCAGAACCAACTCCTATGAACACGAATGAAACACATGCGCTGGATAAATCCGAACGAGAATACAACCGAATGATAAGCCAGCACATGACGTATCACAAAATGATGATGGACGATCTTATGAAATTATCAACCATGTCGGAGTCAGGCGCATCCATGAATCCGACCACATTGTCCGAACAAATTGATGTCGTGAGCGGATTGGGAACCACCGTGAGCAACATTGACTCATCCAACAACCGCATATTGCAAACCGCCGCGCAATACGTTGATAAAGGAAAACAAACCGCGAGCACCGTGTCCAATTTGAATGCATACCTCAAGATGACTGGTTCAAAACTTAACGATGACATAAAGGCATATGACAACCTTATGCAAAAAGAGGGGTTTGCAAACAACAACAACAACAACAACAACAACACCAATACAATGGATGCTGCATTGGAAATAAGTCAAACTGTGAGCGAAAGTCAAAAGTATGCGCTTGTTATTTTTGGGGCAGGCGCATTGTATTTATTGTATAAAACGGTTAAACATTTGTAATACATCATATGAAAAAAAATAAAATAGGTTATAATAATAATACAACATATATATATATATGATTAATGTCTTCTAATCCGAATGCTTCTCCCGACACATTAAGCGAAACGCAACAACAGTTGTTGACAAACACACAGCAGTTGCGGGACGTGCAACAAAATTTGATGAATAGATATGCTTCCGCAACCGATCCGGCTGAACGAAAAAAATTAGCGAATGAAATGGATAAAAATGAAATGCTGAGGGCAAATTTGCTGTCGTCCACGGGCAAAATTGCCTTGGTTCAAAATCAGGCCATCGCCGATGGACAGAATTCAGCAAAAGATTTGACTGCCATAGCAGAAGTAATGGATGCGCAATTGAAGGAGGCGCAAGCTCAGCTGGACGCAATTAATGTGAGCCGTTCTGAAAAAGAACGCATGATTGAGATCAACACGTATTACGGCAAACGGTTCATGGCTCAATCCGGGGTCATGAAAATTTTCATTTACATGTGCATTCCCGTGCTGATTTTGGCGGTTTTAGCAAACATGGGATTTTTGCCCAATTACATTGCTGGGTTCATGATCATTACCGCCATTGTGATTGGCATCGTTTACCTTTACGGCGCAGTGCACGACATCAACCGCCGCGATAAAAAGAATTTTGACGAGTATGCATGGGAGTTTGATCCGTCGCGCGTTGGACCCATCAATCCAGGCCATAGTGGCAAACACAAGAAAAAGAATTCCAACGCGGACACAACGGGTTGTTCAAACGACACCTGTTGCGCCCCTCCAACCACATGGAATGCCACCGCCAATAGGTGCACATTTGTCAATGACGCACAGGGCGACGGTTCGGCCGTGAAGGGGACTTCATCGCACAAGGTGGGCAAGCATGGCGGAGCGTCCATCGCACACGCGGCAGTATCAACCTCATTGTTGGGCGATCTATCATCAACTGCAACCACGGGACCAACCACGGGACCAACCACGGGACCAACCGCGGCAACCACGGGACCAACCGCAACCACAGGACCAACCGCACTAACTTCCAATTTATGTTGGAGCACTGCGAACCGAGCCTTGACGGGACGATGCCTGGGAGACTGGACATATGATAGCGCCGCTGACACATGCACACCACCCGCTGGTTCTGCGGCTTCAACTATTCTCGGGTGCGCATACAGGGTTAACGCGATGCATGCTCTAGATCACAATGGCTTCGCGGATTTTATCACCACATGCAAAGTGCAGGATTCACCAAATTGCACAACAGAACCAACATTCACTTCGTGCTGGACCAATGCAAACAGAGCAAAACAGGGCGAGTGCATGGGAGGTTGGACATATGATTTGGCAACTGACTCATGCTATGCAGATGCTGGTTCGGCAGCTTCACAGACACCAGGGTGCGGGTCATACAAGGTTTCCGACATGATTGCAAAATCACAGGATGAATGGGCGTCATTTGTGGAAACTTGCAAAGTGGGCGGACAATATGATTTGCCAAACTGCAAATGAAATTGTTGAAAGTTGTTGAAATTTAGAACGGCAAATACTGCATGACGGAATTGTCATAGGCGGTCACTTTGAACGCATCGTTGTAGCCTTCCACATAGACGGTGTCGCCGTTGTATACGTTGTCACATCCGTATTCGTTGGTGCAGCTGCGCCCCTTGACCGAAATGGGCAGCTTTATGAAATTGCTCTTTTCGCTGATCGTGTAGAACTGCCACTTGTCGCGGTTTCGGAACAGCGGCCGCCCCATGAGAGGCAGGATGGTTTCGGGGCCGTTAATGCGCGTCAAAATGCCGACCTGGCGGTACGCGGCATTTGCTACCCCTTGCGTGCTGACGTTTATAGCGACGGGACCGCGAATGTCCATTGAGCGATCATCGCGCAGGGGCGGCACATACGGATTCAACAGCACGTCTTCTTGCGCATTGCTCACGCCATAATTGGCGCGTGACTGAAACATTGATGGATGTTGTGGTTGTTGTTGTTGATGTTGTGGTTGCTGTTGTTGCTGTTGTGGTTGGCGCTGATTGTATAAAAAAGGCCCCTTCATGAAATAAACGACGATCCCCGTGAATATGATTGCTAAAAACGTGAATGATATGTTCTCAATGCAGAAAACGCCGGGAGGACAACGTCTTGCAGTTGCAACCATTTACTTGTTTGAAATGTTTAAATTGTATATTATAATTTAAATATATTAAAATGTTTTGTTTCTTAAGCTGATGCGCCTGATGGGGTTGGGGTCTTATCCCCTAATCCGATTTTGCCCAGCAGTCCGTCAATGCCCTTCATGTTGAACTTGTCCAGAAATCTCTCGGCCGTTTCAAGAAAGGGCTGCATGGTCTTCATGTTGTCCATCAGGATCTTTTGCTGCTGCATGACCTGTTCGGTTTGCGCGCTCATGCCGCCGATGTTCTGCAAATTGTCATAAGCCTTCTCAACATTTTTGGTCTCCTGGGCTTTTGAGCTTGGAAACGGGGTGGCATCGCCTTCATCGTCGTCCGAGTCATTCGTGTCATTGAACTTGGCCGGCGCGAGCTTTCCGTTCATGCCTTCCTTCTTTTTTTCAATGCCTGTTGTTGTGGATGCTTTTTGGGATGGCTTTACAGCTAGTTTGGTGGATGGCTTGGTAGCTAGTTTGGTGGATGGCTTGGTAGCTAGTTTGGTGGATGGCTTTACATCTAGTTTGGCGGATGGCTTAGGAGTGCCGGATGGCTTAGGGGTGCCGGATGGCTTGGCGGACGGATCAGGAGTATCTGATGGGTCATTGCTCTCCTCCTTATTCTTCATGCCTTCCTTTGCACTCGCGTTTCTAAAATAATTGACTTTTGAAACCATGAGAAAATTGGTTGCTAATATGGCAATTAAAAACACGAAGACCATGTTCTTTGTGAAAAAGGTGCTTAAATATGCAACAATCGCGAAAAACACGACCGCCTCAAAATTGCCCATCATCAAATATCCAATCACGTTCACAACCGCAATGACGAGCATGATGTACAGCACGTTCTTGTCGGTGGACAGGGTTGTGGCGCTTGATTCGGCGGATTTGATTCCGCTCATGAATGAGCGAGAGATACTTCGCAAATTGGAATTCATGTTTGTGTGGTTATATTTGTATTTGAAATATATTATATATACATATAAATATTTTTTCGGTTGAATCATTCACAATTTATAAATGCAAATGTAATAAAGATTTGCATTCATTTTATGTATCATTGGTCAATTTAATTCACACATGAAGGAACCGCTTCAATTGGGTATATGTGAATTGTATAATACATTTTTGCATGGACCATGCCATCCACACGTTGCAGGCCATTTCTTATTCATGTGGGACATTCCATTGTCCGATTTATATGACAACAGCTGCGCTGAATTCATTGCAACGTATCCGCACCCGATCCGCAAATATTCGGGGGATGTGCGCGCGTATTGGGACATCGTGAATCGCCCCAACATGTATCCGATGCTTGAAATCGTGCAGACGGTTGTGCTAGAACCCGGCGGCGAATGCGTGGCAATCTTTCACACGTTCTGGATTCGGCTGGTGCAGCGCCGGTGGAAAAACATTTTTGCAGAACGACGACGACGTTTGGCGCTGTTGCTCAAACCGTATGGTCTATTAAAAAGAGAATGTGGAATGAAATTATGAAAAATTTTCCATGTCCATTATGTCACTTAATGAAGATGCCGAAGATGCAGATGAAATGCTATCATCTTCATCCTCTTCATCGTCGTCATCTTCATCATCATCCTCGTCTTCTGCGTCTTCTGCGTCTTCTTCTACGGATTCGTCCGAATCGGATGAATCTAACTCTGATTCTGAATCGGCATCATCGGTGTCCCATTGTAATTCTTCTAAACTCTTTATTTTATCGTGAATTTCTCTCATTTCATGTTGAATGCATTTCAAATCATGATTTGAATTATCATTGTTGCTGCAGGATTCACAATACTCGCACAGAGTTAACATCTGATCTGATTCATTCTTTTTTTGCTGCAATATCTCTCGGCACGCGCTTTTGTATTTGCGAAAAATGGGACGAAGCAGCCGGTTGCTCTTCATGGCACCGCGAATGCGCGCTGCATTTTGGAACAGTTCGTGCATTGCGTCATTCTGTTTTTGCATATTTTCAATTTCAAGCAGGTCATCCTTTGCAATTCCACAACCATCACATGCTAACCCGTGTGCATTGTTTTGATTTGTGTGCAGTATTTGTGTCATTCTGTATTAATCGGACCGAATATAGTATTTCTATGGTATATAAAATATTGGATATAAATATATTAAGCACAACGCATCAACATAATACACGCGCACCACATTAATTTGATCCATTCCATAAAATCATGACCACAAATGCGGATGTTTTAGTGGAAGACGTTTCCGAGCCAGTGCGTAAGGATACCAAAGAGGCCAAGGATACCAAAGAGGTCAAGGACTTGCTGCTTACCGAAAGCCATGACCGCTACGTGCTGTTTCCCATCAAGGACAACGACATTTGGAACATGTATAAAAAACAGGTGGACTGCTTTTGGCGCGCCGAAGAGATTGACCTGTCGCGTGACGCCCCGCACTGGAACAACGTCCTGAATGAAGATGAACGCTACTTCATTTCCATGATTCTGGCCTTTTTTGCGGCCAGCGACGGCATTGTGCTGGAGAATTTGGCGATGCGGTTCATGACGGACGTGCAGCTGGCCGAAGCCCGCGCATTTTACGGGTTTCAAATCGCCATGGAAAACATTCATTCGCAGGTGTACAGCATGCTGATTGACAGTTACATCAAAGACGAGGCCCGGCGGCACCAGCTGTTTCACGCCATGGACCAGTTTGAGTGCATCAAGAAAAAGGCGGAGTGGGCGCAGCGCTGGATCCACGACAAACGCAGCTCGTTCCAAACCCGCCTGATTGCGTTCGCGTGCGTGGAAGGCATCTTTTTTTCGGGCGCATTCTGCTCCATCTTCTGGCTGAAGAAGCGCGGTCTGCTGCCGGGCCTTACTTTCAGCAATGAGCTCATTTCACGCGACGAGGCGCTGCACACCGAGTTCGCGGTGCTGCTGTACAACAAACTTAGCAAGCGCACGCAGAAGGCGCGCGTGGCGGAAATCGTGCGTGAAGCGGTGGCCATTGAGAGCGAGTTCATTTGCGAGGCGCTGCCGTGCCGGCTGATCGGCATGAACGCCAAGCTGATGACGCAGTACATTGAATACGTGGCAGACCGGCTCATGGTACAGCTCGGATACGACAAGCTTTACGGATCCACGAACCCGTTTGATTTCATGGAGATGATCAGCCTGCCGTCCGTGTGCAACTTCTTTGAAAAGAAGGTGAGCGAATATGCGCTGGCTGAAAAAACCAAAACGGACGACATTTTTGACATGAACACTGCATTTTAATCAGTGGTTTGAAAAAAAAATATATATTTAATGCATAACCATAACCATAACTGATTCTAAAATGGCGGCGGCAGCATCAGCAGCAGCAGACGATTTGGGTGCGCAAATGAGTCACCTTCATTTAGAACAACCTGTCAAATTAAAAGATTTTCCGTGTAGAGATTTTCGTTTAAAGAGAGACGACGATGGCCGGCCAATGAGAATTGAGGGTAAAACAATCCTTATTAAAAAAGAATCAGAATACATTGATAATGAAATGAAAATATATGATAGAATAAAAGATCTGCCAGACATTCCAAAGGTGCTTGCAGTTTACACATGCATAGACGCCAACGAAGAGGGTGACAAACCTGACAAAAAATATAAGGTCATTCAATATGAATTGTTTGTTCCATATGAAACATACTACCCCGGAATCAGAACACATGGGGAAATGATGAAATATTTTAGAGAGGTGTTTGAGTCTTACGTGCATCTCATCAAATACAAGGTGATACATAATGATTTAAAACCCGAGAACGTTTTATTCAATCCATACAAAGACAAATATGTAGTATCTGATTTTGATAGCAGCATATTTGCACCCCTTCTAAAAGATCATTTGTTGAACATAAATCGTGATTTTCATAGATTTTTTGATTTATTTGCCACTGCTTATAAAGAAAAACCTTTATGGAATCCATCATTGAATCAGGCAATGGTTGATGTTTTGCAAAGATTGGATGTAGCCGACTTCCAAAAAAAATATACTCCACAAGCATTTGTGCAGTTTTTTAGACCAAAAAAAGCAGAGGGAATTGATATGACTGTAGCTTCGGACATGTATGTGGCCGATTATTTGAAATTCATAAAAGAAAACATAGAACACTTTGATCAATCTGCGGGACATGGAGGCAAACATCGCAGAACAATCAAATGTCGCAGACCCAGCAAATGTCGCAGACATCGCCGAACAAACAAGGCAAACAAACGGCGCAGATTAACTAAACGACGATAATGCGGATGATGCCGCATTCATGATCCAATTCTGCATGAGAATGAGCGTCGTGAAGAGGACAAACAGGACGCCCGTTTTCAGGGTGAATGCACGCTCGTAAATGATGCATGCGACCCATGTTAAAAATGCCAACCAATACAGCAGCTTAAAATAATGTTCTATGCCATTGATCATCTTAACATTCTGTGCAGTGTAGTGCGTTTTGCGTTCCAACAAATTCAGTTCATTTGTTGCATCGTCATCCCGCTGAGCAATCTTATTCAGTGCGTCATTGGCAAATTTGTTGCTGACATACAATGTTGCGCTTGTTTGCGCATGCTGCGAAACGGTGTCAATTTTTTTAGTCATGTCATTGAACCAGTCATCAAATTGTTGGGTCAGTTTAGCCTTTTCGTCCTCGCCGTTTTTTTCATACCGGCCCATCAATTCTTGATTGGCCCCATTTTGACCTTTGGAAGCCACCAGATAGGTTTTGAGTGCGGTGTCGACCGTTTTGGGCGCATTATTTTTGGTGATGACTGCTGCATTGTATGCGGTCCGCGCATCGGTGATTTGTTGGTTTTTATAGCAGTCGGTGCCCTTTGCACATGACAAATTCGCGCTATTAATTATTTGAGTCATTTGATTTAGGAGCTGCATTTGTTGTAATTGCGCGTTTTGGGAGGAAGATGCGATGGATGCTGCCGTTGCTGCTGTTGAATCACTCATTGTATTGATTGTGTGTTATTATGCAATTATGTATAGGGTTATTGCTTAGTGTATTATATTTATGAAATAAAAAAATATAATGCATTTATTGTTTCTCAGGGAACTACGTTCAGCGCAGTCGCTGCGCTTATTGCCTTTGGCCCCGACCCCCTCCTTAAAGGAAGAAGGGGGTAGGGGACGTGCCTGCTACCTTAGTTCCCCCGACGTTCATTCGTTCACTTCTTGTGCATCATCTTGATCTTGATCTTCGTCGTAAATGATGGACACATTGCGCCACACGCCGTTCGTGTATTTGCCGAACTTCTTGTCCATGAATTCATACAGCTCGGCGCCCTTCGGCACATCGCGCCCGTGCCCGCGAACATACCACTGTTTGAATGTTTCATACAACTCGGTCTTCTTAATGCCGCGGCCGCCTTGCTGCATCTTAATCTTGTCGCGCGCAAATTCGGACAAATAGTCCTGACCAAGCCGGTATTTTTGGCTGCTGGCCGTCACCAGACTGCACGGCTTGACCAAGCCGTTCGTTCTGAAGACGTGCTCCACCAGCATGGACATGAACGTGGGAGCCCAGCGCTTCAGCTTCTCGTCCAGCATGCGGTCAATCTTGAACTGATACGGATTGTCCACATCACCCTCGGGATTCGGCTCGTCGCAGAATTTGGACATGAAATCCACCTTCTGAATGCGGCGCCAGGTGCCGTCATCATTGCTCTTGATTTCAAACATGGTGTTCGTGCACACCACGAGCTTGAACTGCGGGATGAAGGTGACCATGTCCTTGTAAAGCGCGCGCCCCTGCAGCGGGTCGCCAGCCGACACCTCCTTCAACACACCCTCGTTGATTTGGTCGCCCTTGGAGGGTTCTTGCATTACGGCGTATCGGATGCCCATGAGCTGCGCAATTTCGGACGACGTGCCGCCAATGCCGTTTCGCTTGTTCGTGATCAGCGTGATGGGCACGGTGGCCTTGTATTCGCCGAAGCAGCGCGACATGAGCTCGGTCAGCTTGGATTTGCCGTTGCTGCCCGCACCCACGTAAATCTGAAACGTTTGTTCGCGATTGACGCCGATCAAACAGGACGCCAGATGGTCCCACATGTAGCTGCGCAACTCCTCCAACGGAAACAGCTGCGCCATGAAGTCGTTGATCTCGGCCATCGTGTTAGCGTGCTTGACGCGGTCCAACGGGATGTAGTCAATGTTGGTGCACTTGCTGATGTTGTCATCAGGCTGCCCGCGACGGAAGCGCTTCTCCGAGAAGTCCACGACGCCGTTGCTGAAGCACATGAGGTACGCATTGGTGTCCAACGTGTCCACGAAATTCTTGTCGTAAAACAGCTCGCGCGCCTCCTTCATGATGTTGTTCTTGAACGTGGTGGTCTTCAGCCGCATGCAAATCTCCGTGAACTTCTCGGCGCGCATGCTCTTGTCCTTCCACTCGTCGCTGCCGGGATCCTGCTGGTTCATCAGCGCCGTGTTTTCAATCTGTTTGCTGTGATACATGGTGTAAATGTCCTTGGAAATCATGAGACGCAGCGCATTGCCGGAATCGCACTCCTCCCAGCGCTGCCCGTTGAACGAAAACCAGGCGTTGTTCTTGATGCTGACGCACACGAACTTGTCCTTGGCATAATTGAACGCCACGTGCGCCAAATCCACGTCGGTCGCCTCCTTCGTCTTCATGGTCTCTTCCATGTAATACTCGTTCGTCTTGCGGCGAATGTCCTCATAGGCTTCGCGCGCATCGGTCTTGGCCCAAAACATGATGGAACGCTTGGTCAGGCAACGGCCGTCTGCCGGCGTGTTCATTCCGAACTGCTGCCACTTGTCGTAGAACTCAATGATCATGCTGTAAGAGAACTTGGTGGACTTGGCGCTGAACGCCATCCACGTGAGGAACAGGTGCGGACTCGTGTTGCGCAGCGCCCAACCCACGCGGATCCACTTCGGCTCTGAATCATAATATGACGCCGGCAAACACATGGTGTATTCGTGAGTTTCGCGCAACTCGTATGCGCGCTGTTCAATGGAGGAATACATTTGTTCAATGGCCGAGGTCAACTTCTCCTCGTCCGTGATGTCCGACAGCTGAATGATTTCCACGTGCGGGGGTTGGAACACGATCTTCTTTTCTGCACCATCATCCGCATTCGCAGCACCACCGCAGGCAGCAGCGCCACCCGAGGGCGCCTTCACACGGCGCTGTTTTGGACCAGCAATGGTTTGTTTCATGGCGGCGTGTTCCTCCTTGACCGCATCTGCGATTTCAAACCCGGCGTGATACGCATACTGCGCAGTGAGCAACTGGAAATTCACGCGCACGTCAAACATGGACACGCTTCGTTCATGAAATCCCAGGGTGCATTCCTCGTCCAGGCTCATGACATACCAGTATTTCAGCACATAGGCTTGGTGTCCGGGCTTGCGCGAACCGTACAACTGCCAATTCGTGGTTCCGCGCACGATGCCTTCGTCCAACACATCCTCCCACGAATTGGTCAATGGCAAATCCCCCCAAATGGTTGGCATCTGCTTCAGCAGTCGCTTGCGCAGCATCATTTGCAATGCGCGATCCATCTTCATGCCGATGAGGATGTGCAGCCCGTCCTTAGTGGTGTCCTCCAGCAAATTCACGTCCGGTTTTTCAAACACGAAGATGGGCAACAGGGTGCCAGGCGTGAGCACCACCATGTCCGACAGTTGATCAATGACGGTTTCCACCACATTGGAAATGTGCTCCTTCGTGTGCTGACGGGATTCTATCGCTGGAGCGTAGCGTTCGTCAAGGTCAATCAACCCTGGGCCATTGTCCAGCAGCTGTTTCTCGGTCAAGTATTCCTGACGGCCCTGCATGAACACATGGTCCGTGTATTTCCTGTAAAATTCACCGATGTCTTCCGACGGCACCGTGTAAGTGCCTCCCGATATTCCCAATTTTTCACTTCCAATGCGCGTGTGCGTGTGCGATTCACCTTTTTTTGAATACCTCTGTTTGATAAACGCGTCAAACGGCGTTGCCTGCTGCTTTGATTTTGATGCCATTGATGTCTCTTGCCTGCCTTGGTTGGTTGATTTAATTGATTGGGTGTCGGTTTCGGGGATTGTTGATATAATTCATCAACATTTTTTTATTTCAATTTTTTGCTTAATGTTGTAAAAAATCGGATCCCTCAAAATCTGCATGTTTCATTTTATTGAAAAATGTTTTGTTAAAAAACTGACATAAAACATAATTGACATGCATGGATATGCATCTGTACATATTTGTAGTTAAAAATGCAACCCCTGCCCTCCCTCGGTGATACCCATGCACCTCATGCACCTCATGCACCCGTGTTCGTTGCAAAGGACACAATCCAGCGGCTATTGAAAGATGTGCGCGAAATAATGACAGCGCAGGTGCCTGGCATACACTACAAACACAGCGAGACCGACATGTTGTGCGGGTATGCCTTGATCGTTGGACCCGAAGATTCTTTGTATGATGGCGGCTACTATTTTTACAAGTTCAAATTTCCGCCGGATTATCCTCACTCTCCGCCGCTAGTGGAGTTTTTGACGAACGACGGTGAAACTCGCATGCACCCCAACATGTACAAAAACAGAAAAATGTGTATCAGTATTTTAAACAGTTGGCGCGGGGACCAATGGACTGGATGCCAGACCATTAAATCCGTGCTGCTGACCATCATGTCGCTGCTGGATAGCAAGCCGCTGCTGAACGAGCCCGGCATCACCGAACACAATCCTGATTTCGCCACCTATCACCGAATCATCCAGTATAAAAACTACGAATTCAGCATGCTGCATCTGCTTAAATCCTTGTCTGCTTTTAAACAGGTGATCGCGGACATTGAGTTTCACGAGCAGTTTTACGAGCACATGTGCGCCTCATTTTGCATATCGCATTTGCGACATTTGGCCGGCATAAATGCCCTTCTTTCAAAGCACCCCCACTCTGAAACGCTGCGAACCACGCACGTGTATCAGATGAGCATCGTGGTCAACTACGCCGCATTAAAAACCGCATTTCATGCCGCAGTAAAACGCTTGATGGGCGATTAGACCACGTTCTCGCATATTTGTTATTATTTAATTTAAAAATTGAATTAAACAATATCATATTATTTCATAGTAACAATCGGAATCCAACACCCCCATCCATAAAGAAGAATGCATTTTTGCACGGAATGCGGTAACATGTACTACATCCGGCTCACGGACACGAACGGAATCGTGTATTACTGTCGCAATTGTGGACACGAAGATGACACCATCACAATTGACAATGTGGTCGTTTCACACACATCCCTGAAATCGGGGAAGAATCAGTATGCTCACGTTGTCAATAAATACACCAAATTGGATCCCACTCTGCCGCGAATCAGCACCATTCTGTGCCCCAACATGGAATGCCCGTGCAATCGCAACCATAACCCGACACAGTATGCGGATCGGGCTGCAATCGTGGGCACCGCAGAAGAAGACTCAGTTGTTGGTGCTGGTGCTGGTGCTGCTGCGACTAGCGCGACGACTGGTGCTGCAGGTGCAGCCGCAGATGACGCAGTTCCGCGCGAAGTCATCTATCTGCGTTACGACGACATCAACATGAAATACATTTACTTGTGCGCGGTGTGCAACACCATTTGGAACACGGAACACATTTAGACAAAAATTTATATTACATTATATAAAATGGATTTTTTATTCGGTTTGTTTAATAGAGCTAGTCCAAGTAACAATGCATTTCAGACCAACCTTGCGTCCGGTTGGAATTCATCTTCAGGATCTTCAGGATCTTCAGGATCTTCAGGATCTTCAGGATCTTCAGGATCTTCAGGATCTTCAGGACACGGAAACCAAGTGCGACAGCTCGAACCCCTTCCGCACGGATGGGAGCAGTTAAAAGATGCTAAGACAGGGCGCATTTATTACGGAAATCCCAATCTCAAAATCGTGCAGTATGAACGGCCGACTTCTCCTCCACCTTCATCATCACTTGACCTTGAAGATTTGTACTATTTTTATAGTTCTGAAAAAGGACCATACATTCCTGTCAGTGAAAAAGACATATGGAACCGCGCCCGAGATTCAACTGGAAATGGATCAGATCAACGGGATTACATTGTTTACACTTATTGGACGCCAGGTAATATACCAAAGACAAGTGCCACTGGTTGGTTGTCGCAGGACTTGAACGGACCGACCTTTTTTGCTGTGCGGGTTGATGGATTAAACAAAGTCATCATTGACACTTATAATGCAACGTTTCAAAATCCACCAACTCCATTTCCACTTAAACCTAAATATTTTTATTATATTAGGCGTGTTAAAGACGCACTATACCTTCCTAGAACGTTAAAGCAAATCCGCTGGACCGGCGCACGTGATTTAAGTGTAGATATTAATTGGGGAAAGGGAAACCCACAAAATATACCCAATACAAATGCCACAGGTTTTGTTCTAAGGTTTAATGAAGGTTATTGGATTGCTGTGCGTGTTGACAGAGAGAACAATTCCATCATTGAAGCTTATAATGAAAAGGTCAATGATCCATCATCAACCCCAGCATCAACCCCATCTATACCAGCTCCTCTACCTCCAACACCATCATTACCTCCATCATTAACAACATATCCATCACAATCTACATCATTAACAACAGATCCATCACAATCTACATCATCAACTCCATCATCCGCTCCATCATCCGCTCCATCATCCGCTCCAGTTCAACCCATAGTTCCAGCTCCATCATTGCCTCTGGCTGAGGCCCTTCCATCCGGGTGGGAGGTGTTTAGGGAGCCGTCAGGGCGCATTTACTACGGAAATCCCGCTTCCAAACGCGTGCAGTATAATTGGCCGACATCGGGTGGTGCAAAAAATAAAAAAAAACCTAATCGTAGATCAAACCGGCGTAGTCATCGTCGCAAGGCTTCTCACATGCGCACTTGTAAGAAATGATGCAATGAAACATGAACCATGAAACAAAAACTCATTTTTTTATATTTCGTGAAAAATTGAATAAAGACAATCCAACAAATATATGTATTAGATAGAACACATACCCCCGAATGGCAGCAGCACCCAATTCATTCTCCACCACTGCATTGCAGATCGCCAATCCCGACGCGTTTCGCGACAAGGTTCGCGCCAAATTGACCGAACGGTTCATGAAGATGGACACCAATGAAAACATGAATCAAGACGCGGCTGCAAATGCGGCCCTCAATTTGGAACGCGGCATCTACAACTACACGCTGCGCGAATCGGACACCAAGAACATCGTGAAAAAATGGGACAACGGCTATTTCGTGCAGATTTATGCAGATCGTCTGCGCACCGTCTGCATCAACATGGGCAGCGGTCACGTGATTCAGCTGATCGCCACCAAACAAATTAAGGCGCACGAGCTGGCGTTCATGTCGCACCAAGACATGAACCCCGACAAATGGAGCGCCCTCATTAAGGCGAAGCAGGTGCGCGACAAGCACAAATATGAAACCAAGGTGGAGGCGTCCACCGACAATTTCACGTGCCCGAATTCCAAATGTCGGTCCACCAAATGCACGTACTACCAGCTGCAAACGCGTTCAGCGGATGAACCCATGACAACTTTTGTCACATGCATTGATTGCGGAAAACGATGGAAGTGTTAGACAGACATTAGATATTTAGGAAAATGTCGTTCAATTGATCAATCAATGATAATTAATAATTGATAAAATACCAATTTAAATTACCAATTTAATAAAAATGTATTTGAAAATATTTTTTTCTTTGCATACATTATAATCACATCCCATCAAATGTCCAATCACACCATGAAAGGCGGTCGTCGCCACAAACGCCGTGGAGGTCGCAAGTCCCGCAAGGCTTGCCGCCGCAGCCGTCGCCACTAAATCATTGATTTAGCATCAAAACGTCCCTTTATTATTTGCATGGATTTTTGCCATGCAAATAAAAATATATATTTAGCAAAATCAAATAAATGGATGGACGAATGCACGCGCATGCGCCCAATTAAATGATTTCCAGGTCAGACACGCGCCAATATTCTGATTTACCACCCGGCAAAGGTCTGCGTATGATGAATGGCAGCGCCTTTTGTTGTAATTCCAACTGCGCAATCAAGTAGCCGTCAATTATTTTTTTGTCCACGGGAATCATGGGTTGAGCGCCCTGGTTCAATTGCTTTGCACGCTGACCCAGTATGCGCGTTTTCTCGTATTTGGTGAGGAACGGCATCGTCTTATGCATGACATCAATGATCGCACCGTCGGTGTTTCGCACCACACGCGCAAGGGCGCTCACTTCAGCGTTGTTTAAATGCATCATCTCCTGGTGATGCGCTGCGATGTAATTCTCGTGCATATCAGTCTCAAATTTGCGTAAATAATTGTTGCCATCATCGTTGTCATCATCTTCTTCATCGGAATCGTCGCTGTCTCCGCCCCCTTCCGCATGTTCAATGTCGTCGTATGAATTTTGCAGCGTGGTGATGTCCTGCAACGTTGCTTTGCCTTTGGGGGGTTTGGATGACGCCAGTGCCCGCTTGGTTGCAATGGTTGCCTTCTTTTTTGCATCCGAATTTGCAACCGTGGATGCTGCAGTTGCCACTTTTTTTGCAAGCATTGCCGGAGTTTCAACTGCAATTTCTTCATCCAGATCCGCGAACTCATCGTCGTCATCCAGTCCAGTGCTCACGGATTCGGTGGCATCGCTTTCACTATCATCGGTGTTCGTCCCCGTGTGACTGGATGCATCTGTGTCTGATTCCTCTTCCAATCCGACATCCGCATCATCCGCATCGGCGTTCATCAATTTAGAATTGGAACTGGCAGCATTTGCGCGCGTATTTGCACGCATTAATTCTTGATCTTCCTCGTCATCATCGTCTTCATCCCCTTTCTGACGGTGCATTCCGCCCAATTTGTAGATCATGTCTGAGGGCTCGGTTTTGTACATGGATGAATGTGGTTCGTGATTACTATATTATAACTAAATATACTTTAATATGTTTCAATTTTTAATTTTATTCCAATGAGGATAGGTCAATCAAACATTTTCTCTCAGGCGGCGCGTTTGGTAATAGCCATGACTGCATGAAGGCGGCGCTAGCAGTTGTTGTTGCACTTGGATTCGCATTTGTTCGCCGTTTGGGAGCGCGGTGTTCGTATCCCTGCGGGTTGCTGCGTTCTGTCACAATCGTTTGCCACAGGTTGTCCAGCACTTGGATGGCATGCTGAAACCACAGCTTGTTTCGCAGCACCAACACGCAGCTCATCTTTTCCAGGCGCCAGTGAATGGTCTTCACCCACATGTGTGCCTGGTTTCGCTCCATGGCATCATTAAACCACGCAACTGACTCGTCACGATTGAAGCCAATCGGCTCGTATTCATACCACGGTTTGCCGTCCTTCATGAAATAAAGTATGATGCCTGTAAACAATGCGTCTGATGAATGGGGTTGATCGCCTTCGTCTCCCTCTTCGGCGAATTGCGTCTCCAGGAAATCGCACTCGTTCAAATCCGCGGTCTCCATCTGCAGCTGCATTTGAATCCAGTACTCCTTTTTCGGTATGCCCGTTATGTCGCGATTCACGATGTTCTTAATCTCCAGCATGCGCCCGTATCGCTGCGATTCCGGATCCACATTGATCCCATCCGGCGATGCGCCTAAAAATGCGTGCACATCGTGCTGCAGACATCCAAAATCCGCCACCTTCGTTTTATACATGTGCTCGTATATCATGCGCGACACGGGCTCGTATTTTTGCCCCCAGTGCATCGGGGAAGCCGTGTTCACGTATTCCTTTTCTTGGCTGCATTGCAATAAGGGCTTGCACTTCTCGTAAATCAGCTGGTTCATGCACGATTGGCTTTCAAATGCCTTCCACGCATTGCTGGCCGTCAGCAGATTGTGTCGGAACTTGTACCACTCGGGCGTGCGCTGGTCGGGCTGCGGTTTGGCCCGAATGTGCGCCAGCTTCGCATCAATAATTAACACGTTGGGCGGCTTTCGTATGAACGTGCTGCCGCATTCGCGCGCTGGATTCATATACCGGAAATACAGTGCCTCGCAGAAGCGGCACAGCGCGTCCGCCTCCAAGTCCATCGCAGCGGAGAACTCAAATGCTTGCGTGCCCTCAAAATACTCGTGCAGCACGTCGCGCACCGTTTCGTGGAAATCGGGCGCGCTGAATGCGAGCGGGTTCTCGCAAAGGTAGGCGTCCAAATGCTGCATCATGTCCTCCAGAATGAGTAACATGTCTTCATCCCCAAATTGTTCAAAGAGAGTAGAGAGATATTCCTGGTGTAAATCAATTGGCCCCATCGCAAATTCCGAATTTATTGCGCGCAACGCATCCAGAGCGTTTACACAATCGGACGGAATCATTTGTTTACGTATTAAACAAAACAGTTAAACAATATTAAAGGAGTGCATTTATATGGTTATTTTATACTCTTTTCACCTGACCCAATCATTATCAAGTGTCGGGTTTTTGCATGATGCTTATTTTCCTTTGTAATTTCGCGTTTCCTTTGCATTGGTTTGTGTTTTATAACTGCATTTATTGCATTTACAATGATGAGTTCCTCCATGATTGCATCCATTCCAATTTTCACAACTGCTGCAAGAACAACTTTCATAATATTCTATTATTTCTCCCAAACAATCATTTTCTTTATGAATGCGGTTGACCACAATGGGAATACCATATTTACTGGATTCAAACAAAATGAAATCATTCCATTTGTTCAAATTGTTTATATTTTCTATGATATGTTTTACTGCATCATTGTAATGGTTGATTTCTTTATTTGTAGCGTCAATTGTTTCGTAAATGGTTTTAGTTTCCAATGAATACATTGCAAAGTCAATGCTTTTGAAATCATCAAACAATACGGTGAGTCCTTTGTCGCACCTTATCATAAAAACACTTTTTAGAGATTGATGCATTTTTCCATTAATCGTAATCTTTTTATTTGTTTTATAATTAATTCCAATTTTCCATTTTTCATAATCATCCTGCAATGTTCCATTGTTCAGCAATTCATGATATTTGTTAAAATCGTTTGGTGTGAATCTAAAAGGATATGATAATAATTCTCTAGTTTTGGGATATGTTCTTAGGATGCATTCCATTTTACTGTAAACAATATTAAAGGAGTACATTTATATGGTTATTTTATACTCTTTTTTCCAAATGTTTGATTATGTGTAAATATATTCGTATAATATATAAGCCATGTTTTTTCAACCTTCTTCAACGACGCTCGGAGGCACGATGCTGGGTGATTCCCACGGAAACGACATGGGTGGCGGAGTGTTATTTTTAGTAGTAATAATATTAATCATTGTAGCAATCATTTGGACAATCGTCCATTTCATTGGATGGATTGGATTTGCAATGTCCATTGTGGTAATCACGACACTGACGATGATTTATAATATGTTAAGTGGCAGCGGTGGAAGCAGCACCAGAAGTGGCAGAAGTGGCATCATGCAGCAACCATACGGACCGCCTCAACAACTGAATGGAGGGAAGAAGCATGGGAAAAAGAGAAAATGAAGTGTACTTTGCAAATAATATAATGATTGTGTAATGCAAATCATTATAAATAAATAAATAAATAATGAATGAAACAACCAAGCACGTCGTGTGCATTGAAGGCAAGCGAAATGTTGATAAGCTTGGCGACAAGCTCACCGATAAGCTATTAAACAATATTCCAAAACGTAAACGCACGATGAAATGGACAATTGACGACGCCTTTTTTGATTATAACAAGCAGATGGAAGTGTTGCGACGCTTAATTGCAGATGACGCCACACTGGAAGAGAGAAAATTTTTCATAAAGGAAATAAAAAATAAATTAGATGGATATTCGCGCCAGGATGCCGAAAATGGCATAAAGGATTTATCCGCATTTATCTCTCTGAATGCAACAATTGAATTGTTATTGATAAATAAGCTGCGATGCACTTATTGTTATAAATGCTGCGAGCTCATCTACAAGGATGTGATGGCGCCGCGCCAATGGACCCTGGACCGGGTGGACAATGACCAGGGACACAATGACGGAAATGTGGCGATCGCGTGCTTGGCGTGCAATTTGCAACGGCGCACCATGGATGCTGAGCGATTCAAATTCGGGAAACAGTTGCGTATTGTCAAGGGGTTTTAGTGGCGCTTCTAGTTATACTTCGCTTATTGATTCGCTTGTTGCGCTTAGCGCTTCTACTTCGTTTGCGCTTAGCGCTTCGCTTAGCGCTTCGCTTAGCGCTTCGCTTAGCGCTTCGCTTAGTACCACCGTGTCCTTGTGCGCTGGATGCGCTGGATGCCATTGTCATTGGACCCCGTTCAACTCTTTTTATCAAATCCCAATTTATGTATTGCAAATCATTCATCCATCCCACCTGAAAAATTAAGGTGTTTAAGAATGAAGCCTTTTCACGTTGGTCTGGCGTGCAATTCTCAGGAAATTGACGAACCGAATCTAAAACCGCTTGAACATATTCTCTGACCGTCATTGTTGTTGACAATTCAGGGAATAATTTTTTGCCAATTGTTTCAATTAAATTTTTGCACATCAGTCTCTTGCGCATCACATCATCAACCGATGTGTTTATAATAACTTCGTTGTGTGCTACATTTGCGTCATGCGATTTTGTTTTATAACCGAAATGATTATACCACGACTGCCCGGTTGTTAATATTTTTAGTTGAGCCAAACTGATGGATATATCACATATCATTATGTTTGAAGCATCCATCAATGTTATATATTCCACGAATGGAATGGATTCTGCCAATCGGTCAATCAACCGCATCAATGAGGCACCCTTGCGTTCATCACCTTGGCATTTGAACACACCGGAAACCTTCAATATTCTGGGTTTGGTATTCTCAAGTTTAATGAATGGCATTTGTTTATCATCCGTGGGGTCTTCATCCATAAACTCAAAATCTAAACATGTTTTGCCACCATGCACTATTTCATATTTGTCGGAACTAAAAGCCTTTCTCACGGTAAAGTTAGAACCAAATATTTCATTTACACGTTCTCGTATCACGGATGTTGCTGGTTGCATTCACTTACACATTTATATATATTATAATAATATAAAAAAGTTTTCCAGGTTTTTCATTCATGAATTCATCCTCTATTTAGATTGTTTCGCTTGGCAAAATACCCAATGAGCATCACGGTAACAAATGAAACAATCATAATTGTGAAGAAGATCACTTCGGCCATGGCGTTCAGATGATTCATGATTCAATTACTCAATGGGTGGTTCAATTTTTTTAAATTATTAAATATTTAAAATATTTATAAAATATATAATAGAATGGATGGATTAAGAGGGGATGTGGATCCCATAGTCACTTTCAGCTCTGCCCAAGCAGTTTGTGAAATCCTGCAGGAAAGAATGCAGGATGACCCTAACAATGTGACTGATGACATAAGGCGAGATTTTGTTATTGCTTCATTGGCAACTTCTGTAGATGCATGCGACGCAGCCGAATATGCAAATCAAACGAAAACTCCTGGAATTTTGGCGGATGAAGCGCATGTAATGAATATGCTGCAGCATGGCCTAACTCTTGACAATCGTCTTAATTGTATAACCATTGCGGATAGAGCACGCGCATTTGCTAATAATACGGAGAGCTTGGTGAACTACATGATGGTGGCTGCCAATAGATGGCATCGTCATGCAGTGAGCGTCAATTTGGAAATTGACGATGTTGCCATGCGCATAGATCCAGCGCGCATTCACGCATCGGATGAACGTCGCGCAAACATGGATCGCATGCATGATGACTGCTTTGCTCGTAGAATCCGCATTCAAGATCTGCACAATGCAGTAGTGGTTGCGTATGCGGATGTAGGCGTAGGTGCACTTGCTAGGAGGAGGTCAGTCCGCCCCATCCATTGCAGTAAGGGCAAAGGCGAATGCAACCCTCCACAAAGAAGTCAGGGAGGTTCGCGTAAAAAGCGTAAGCCACGCAAAACACACAAAATAAGGTAACTCCTTTTACTTTACACCGTTTTGGTATATACATGGATACATGGAATGAATTACCATCCATTATTAACATGATAATTCATGTCACGCGAATCTAATATTTTCACATTATTGAATGTTATGCAACTTGTTACCCAGTTATGATTTGGACCTAAATTTTCTTTAAACAAAAAAATCGTTTCTTTTGATTGAATGCAAATGTTAATTGAATGGTCATATGCCCAACCCATGTTCTCATCCATTCTTTGAATTATTAGCACATTGTCATTTATGGCAAAATTAAATGTATCATTGAACGAATGTTGTATTAATTCAATATTATAATCAACGTCTTCTGGAAAAAAATGCAAATTGACACATTTTACATTTGTTTCGCTTGAACCAATGTTTACCAATAGTTTTATTTCTTCCATTTTGTATTTTGTTTCGGATGTAATTTCGGTGTCATTTAAGTTATATTTGATGCAATTATACATATCACATGTTGGACCGTTGTGCCGATCATATGGTGAATTTAATAAAAATGACATTAAAAAATGCAATATTAATGGACTTTTGGGTTTATAATTTATCATAAATGCTTGAAAAATGCTACAGTTATTGAATGCCAAACAAGAATAAAATGTAATGTCCTTGTCCAATTTATCAAGGTCTAAATGAGGAACTAAATCAACATCGGCATACACGCCGCCGCAAATATACAATTTGCATAATCTCCATAGGTCTGCCTTATACATTCCTTGTGGAATTTTCAAAAATAAATCTACAATATAAGAATTGAAATTCTTTTGCAAAAAATCAATGCAATCATCATCTAAAGACAATTCTATTTTATGTTCTTTGTTCAATGAGTTCCATCTGTCAAAAACAATATTTGGTATTGTTTTTTTATAAGTCATATAAATTGTTTTATTCATTGTGTTATGTTATGTGTTAAATTTATTTACATTTATATTGTATTTATGCTGATTTATTTTATTTCACGTCTTGTGCGTATTATCTATCACACATCAAAACTAAAAAAATATTTTTTACTTTTTTTAGTTTGGTTTTGTTTTATTGTCTTTTCAAGTGCGTTTATTACTTTTGCGCTCACTACGCTGATTTCTTCTACTTCGCTTATTGCGCTGATTTCTTCTACTTCGCTTATTACCGCCAAAACTTGGCCTCCGTTCAACTTTTTTTTGTAATCTAAAATCGTATTCTAACATCTCACTCCTACCAATATAATAAACTAAATTGAATAATAAACTCGCCCTTTTTTCTTGTTCTTTTGTGCATGTTCTAGTTCCAGACCTTGGAACCGCCTTCGACATCGCTGTAACATATTCCTTGACCGTCAAGTCGGCGGTATTCAATTCAGGAAACCTCACTTTGAATTTTTCTATGTATTTCTGGTCAATGTATTCCTGGTCAACCAATTCCGATAATAACCAGCCCATCGGTTTATTTATGATAACTGCATTATGTGCCACATTGGCATCATGATTTAACGATTTATAACCGAAGGAATTATACCATGATTCGCCAGTCGTTAAAATTTTTAAATAACGCAAATCAATGTCCACCGTACATACATGTATGGATGAACCATCCTCCAATTTTATGTATTTGACGCGTGACCAAGGCGGAGCCAGAATGGATTTTGCCATTGTTTCAATCAACTTTATCACTTCGCGAGTGTTGTATTTACTGTCGTCGCTACATTTGAATATTTTTGAAATATGCAATACAGTGCCACCGTCGTCTTCGTCTTCAATGAATTCAAATTCTAAACATAGATCGCGACCGTTTTTTATTTTATAGGATCCATTTTCGAATGTTACACCAAATTTAAATGGTTCCGACATGTTATTATGTATTAATTATAGAATAAAATTTTATTTTTTTACATTGTTTAGTTTTCGGTTTATCAAAACTAAAAAACATTTTTTTACTTTTTAGTTTTATATGCATTTATGAATCATTTAAGGGGCAAGGAGGAGAGGTAAGGAGAACCTAGGTTCTCCTATAGTTCCCCGCGCACGAACATGGCGATGATTTCCGGCATTGACGCATCAAACCCCGCCAGGTTCAACGTGTTGCGATCATTCGGGTCGGCGATCGTCAGGCAATTGGCGGTCATTCCCACCACAATCAGCTTCGCATTCGGTTTGTTCGCGTGCTTGCGGTAGTTCTCCAGCGCAACCTGGGGATGCATTGTGCCCGCATACGTCTCGCTGTCGGTCATCACGATGAAGACATCCACGTCCAGGTTCTCTTGAATTGCGCGGATCATGGGGAGCGAGCAATCGGTGGGCCCGAACGGCGAATTGGTCGCCGTGATGAACTGCTCAAGCGTCATGCCGTGCCTCACGTACGGGTCAAAGTTGTAGAACCCTGCACCAGGAACTTGGGCCGCAGTGAATCCGCGCACGTAGACATGGGGCTCGGTTTCGTAGAGCACTTGCGCCAACGCAGCCGATGCCTCCCTGCAACTGATAGCGGGAGATCCCATGCACATTGCGCTCATGCTTCCACTCACATCCAGTGCTGCCATGTAGCGTTTTCCTGTGGGGGCCACGTTCTTGAAGGAACGCATGAAGGTGGTCGTGAGTTGGTCGCGCACTCGTGGCGACACCGTCCAGGCAAGCGCGCCCTTCAATGCATGCCCAAACCCGTAGACTCGCGAGGCAACCAACACCTTGAACGGGTGAATGCGCGACCGCTGAATGTCCTCCTCGGACGACAGGCGCGCGCAGATGGTGTTCGTGTTTTCTTGACCCATGAAATTGGGCAGCGATGACAGCTTTCCAAGGTTGCGGGTTAGGGCCTCCAGCGGCATGCCGGTCTGCTTGCCATTGGCGCCTTTTGAATTGAGCAGTTCCTTCCAAATGTCTGAACTGTTCAGCAAATGCGTGGGAATCTGCTCGCGCACCAGGCCGTGGTCGCGCACCAGTTTGATTGCCTTGTAGAGGTCCGACACGCTCGTGGTGCAGGCCTCCATCTCCATGATGGCGTGCAGATACACCGCAACCTCAATCAAATCACGGGGTGCAAGCTGTTCGGATGGTTGCATCAAGTCATCGTCTTTGACCACGATGAAATTGTTTTCGTGCTCACCCGTCTTGTGTGTCGGTTTGCTGGGGTCGCACTGCCACACCCCATCCACGATGAACTTGAAATCGTGCGTTCCAGGTGGCAGTCCCAGTGAAATCGTGAATCCAGTTGGCACACGGTTCATGCGCATGCGCTTCCATCCAAACGCCGATGTCGCAATTTCAACCGTGGCGACATCATCTGTCGCAGTCGCAGTCGCTGCCCCTGTCGCTGCCGCTGTCGCCTGGAATTTGATTGTTTTCTGGAATTTGATTGTTTTCTTGATTTGTTCAACTGGGACAGTGGTTGATCCAAACACGCTTTGAATCGCCGCCTTGAATCCAGAAACGATGCCTGATGCTTTTGCGGGTGCCAAGGCTTTTGCTTCATGAACCTTTTTGGCAACAGGGATCGGCGTCTCTAGGAGCTGCATGGCTCGCTCGTGTGTTTTTGCGGCGGCAATGTCGGCCAGCAGGTTGCGAATGAAGTCCTTTTCTCCCCTGGCACATGCGAACACGAACTTGAACACCAGCTGCGCGCCGAAGTCCCTCAATGATGCGGGATTGATGTGCAACATGCGCAGTAAGTCCTCTTGGCGCCATCCTTCACGGTTCTTGTACTTGGTGACTGCCGTTGCCAGCTCAAGACCACGACGACTGGTGTAGAACTGGCTCAGCGCCTTTCGGAAGCCGCTTCCCCAGCCTTTACCCTTCTCCTTTCCAGGCTTGCACTGAGACAGGTCCGTGACGTAGCCCGACAGCATGAACGCGTGCGTCGGAATGCGCACGCATTTGGGCACCAGCGCCAGCGCCGCGGCCTTTTTCTCTGCAGTGGGTGCAAACACGATGGCGGCAGCAAGGGACAGCAGGGTCGGTTCTTGGCGCGCAGCCAGCCCCCTGACCGAGATGTCCTCAATCATGTCGCACAACTTCTTGAAATCGTCTGGATTTTTGCTGCGGATGATTCGGAGGATGGATGTGTGGCACTCGGTGGACACCTGTTCGGCGGTCTGGTAGAAGTTGCCATTGTCCTTGGCGCCCATGATCAAGTAGCGCTTGGCGTGTTCCAGGTCGGACAATTTCCACACAAACCCACCAGCGTGGTTTACCACTTGGTCAATGTCAATTTTGCACCACTGGGGGACCGATGCGCGATTGGCACCGAGCTGCGACGTCATTGTTCCAGAAGAGGTTCCTGCCTTTGCTGCCACACGCCTTTTCTTGTTGGCACGTTTTTTCTTGTTTTTACCGGCATTCTTTCCAGTGCCGGGAGCAGGATGAGCAGGAGCGGATTGCATTGAGCGAATCATTGTTGTTGCTGGAGTTGTCTTGATGGTTGTTGTAAAAACTGTTGGAAGGTTGAAAACCTTTCAATTTTTTTGTTATTCAATTTAAATGCATTCCTTTTAAATGCTTTTAAAATATATTTTATGCGGATTTTCATCCAATGGATGATTTGATTTGTTCCCCCATTTTAAATTGTGATCGTGGCATATTTCATGCGTTTGTTGTTCAGGTTCGGATAATGCTGCTTTAGAAAAGCGGCCAGGCGTCGGCCGTCGCGGTGTTTGCCGTGGTGTCGCATGAAGTGACGACGGGGTGCATACGCATTCAAATTCGTGGTGAGTTTACGCAGCGCTGGCACAACGTCGCGCTTATTTGTGAAGAACTCACCCGTGGCGCCGGGTTCCACATAGTGCCAACCACCCAGTATGTTGCGATTCACAAGCACTGGCATATTGTAGCAGATGGCTTCGGTAATCACGCGCGGGGAGGCATCCGCAATGTTCGGCACAAACAGGAAGCGGCACTTCTGCATCTCTTGTTGAAACGCATCAAATTCCAAGAACGGGATGACCTTCACGATGCCGTTGCATTTCTTCGTGAATTCGCAGTTGGTTCTGCCCACCAGCACGCCGCTTAAGCCGAATTCGCCGCACATGATTTCCAGGCACTCCTTGGCCAGATCCCAGTTGCGATTGAACGACTGCCAGCCGGGTTCGCACTTGTCGTTGTCTTGCAGGCACACGTACATGAAATCGTATTCCTTGGCAATGGACGGGTCGGGTCTGTATGCATCGGCATCCTTCAAATCCGATTCGGCCAGGAGCATGAGTGGCAGCCCAGACTGCCGCAAATTGGCGGGCGGTTCCCTAAAACAGTGCAGCCACGCCGACACCATGGCCGGATAATTGTGGCCGCGCTCTTCGTGAAACCGGTCCTCATACGGATTTTCAATGTGTCCCGGGAAATTGATGTAACTGGATATGCCGCAAAAGGAGAGCCCCTGGCTCCGATACTTCTCATACATCTCTTCATCCTCCTCGGTGCGGAACGGGGCCGCAATCAGCAGGACATTCAATGCATTGCCCTGGTCGTCAAACAGGTTTTTAAACGGCGAGGACACAATTGGCACGTCTTGCCCTGCTTTCCCCCCTACTCGGTTTTGCCATGCCCCTTGCCCTGCCCCTACTCGGTTTTGCACTGCGGCCGCAATGATAATTGAAACAATCAGTGCACCCGCAATTTTAACAGATGCCGAAATGCTCATTACAAATTGACTTTATTGCATTAATTAAATATATTATATTATTATTTTATATATCACATAATCATATAATATCATAATATCTCTCAACATGAAACTAACCAAAGCGCATTTGTTCGTGGTTCTGCTTTTAGCGCTCGTATTTTGTTCCTTTTTCGGCGGCGCTTGTGGTGGCTCCGCTTTAGAAGGATTCAACATGCCGTCTGATTCCACGCCTTCTGGACAGTATTCGGATAAGTATTCCAATTACGGTAAGATGTATTCCGCCAATGACCAGTTTTCCAAGCAGCAGGATGCAGCGCATGATCGCAAGGACAAGGTCGCCGCGCCAGACTACAACCGCAATTACAAGCCGTCCAATCCGGGCGAGGCCGAGGATGCTGTGTCAAAATATGCACCATATCACCACAGCAGCAGCAGCAGCAGCAGCAGCAGCAGCAAAGGCATTCCTGCCAGTCAAATCCCGGCTGGGCAAGAGGACCTCTACATGTTGAAATCCGAAATAGTTCCGCCCGTTTGCCCGGCATGCCCAGCGATGAAATGCGACGGGTCTAATGGCGGTGGTTGCGGCGAAAAGAAACCCCCGCCGTGCCCGCCGTGCGCTCGCTGCCCTGAGCCCGCATTTGAATGCAAGAAGGTTCCAAATTATAATAGCAGCGATGACAACGTGCTGCCGCGTCCCATGCTAAACAATTTCAGTCAGTTTGGGATGTAAATTGGGGAACTACGGTTTCCAAGGCACGTCTCGTGCCGAGCCGTTGTGCCCAAACCCCTCCTTGTAAAAGGCCTTGAAAACCCTGGCATCATGCGCATCAGACCGGGCGCGTCCCCTTCCGTTTGATGCACTGCTTATCAATAGACAGCGATTCCGCTGCCGCATCTTGCGGCACTATTTTTAGCACGCATTTAGAATACTTTCCGTAAAGCGGTTCCGTGCATCCCTTTTCCTTCTTTTTGGTGGTTTTATTTTTGGGATTAGGCTTTGCCATGCGGGGATTAGGGTCGTCCGTGCACCGCGCGCGAAAGTGCTCGTACCTCTCGCGCACGTCGCAATACGAGAGCCCGGACGTTTTACCGAGCAGCTTATTAACAATTTCGTGCAGTTCATACACGTATCTGGAAAAGGCGTCGCGATTGGCCAAATGGCACGCGCGCAGCGGATGATTCTTGAAATTGGTTTTCAGGTTGACGCGGCAGTATTTGCAGGGCAGCACGTGCTGCAATCCAATGATGAATGCACTGTAGTTGCGTTTATCTGCGGCGGTGGGATGCACGGGGTAATTGAAGCTCATGGTGTGTAAATAGTGCCACATGGGTGGACCCCACACCGTGGTTAAAAACCCGTCGCCTGACAAAAAATCCTGATCCGAAAACACGGGTTTGCACTTGGCCTTTCTAGTTGTATTTGCCCTTGATTTTGTGTGTTTCATGGTTTCATTATATGTAATAAAATATAATAAAATAAAACAAAATAAAAACAACTATTCAATTTACGCATTAACAAATGAACAGCTATGGATCCGTGAGCCGAGTGAGTGAATCAATTTACAAACTGTTGCGCTACATGAACTGGATTTCGTCCAATGACGACAGCGACAATGACAATGACAATAAAAACAGCAACGACAATAAAAACAGCAACGACAATAAAAACAGCAACAATGACAATGATGACACCTAAATCATGGTGTGAATGAATTTATCCAGGGTGGGCTGGTCCACCTTGGCGTCGTACTCAATATTTTTGCCATCCTTTGTGAGGACAATGGTGGGGTAGCCTTGCACCTTGTGTTCGTTGACCAGTGATTCATTTGCAGGATCCTCTCCATCCACGGACACGAAATTCAGCTTGTAACCGTTTACCACCTTGCCGTTGTATTTGTCCTCCACTTTTTGAAATTCGGGAGCCGCCTTTTTGCAATGCGGACACCAACCCACTTGAAACATCCGGATGGTTGCAGTTGGGGGGTCCGCCGCGCCGGAACCCGGGGCATTAGAATACCCCTCGTAATACGAGGCATTGCTGCTAGATTTAACATGTCGGTTGTATAATTGCTGCGCAAGCACCGCAAAAAACAGCACAATGAATGCATATCCCACCACCTTTTTGTTATTCATCAGCCATTCTGCGCTCCTTTTGATGCGGTCCATGATGTTTTGGTATTGTTGTATAATTAAATAGAGAGAAATTAAATCATTTGCGCAAAACGAATGATTTCATTGGGTGGATTTCATTGCGATTTTCTCTCTTCTGTGTCATTTGATGAGGAAGATGTCTTCGCGGCAAGAAACTCCTTCCCAAAGGCGATGCCGTCGTTAATCCATGCTAAACGTTGGCTGGCATCCGACAGAATGGAAAACCATTCTGCCGGTGTGATGTCGGGTTTGACATGACACACCACTTCATTCACCCCGCTAAATTCCATGGTAGAAGAAAAAGCCGCATTTGCATTTACCAACCGCGTGAGTTGCAAATTGATGAAGCGCATGTATTCCAGGAGCGAAGACTGGTCGCTGATGCCTTCATTGGAGTTGTTCCAGCGGTTGCGCAGCCCCAACACTTCGCCGGTCTGACAGCGCGTGTCTTCTAAACACTCGCGTAACGGATAATTCACCATAATGCCGCCGTCAATGTAGCAGCACCCGTCGCGAATAATCGGCTGAAACAGCATGGGCATGCAGGAACTCATTTTGATGGCGTCCATCAGCGGCATCGCGGGGTGCGTGGCGTGCGACAACTGCACCTTCTTGAACGTGTTCAAATCCACCGTAAACATATTGAGAGAAATGCGCGAGTGTTCGTAGAATTCGCTCAGCGTGATGGCGAGCGTTAAATCTTTGGATTCCAGCAACGGCTGCATGATGTCGTCCAGCAGTTTCAGTTTGGCCATGCCCTTGCACGAAAACAGCTCAAACACTTCCAGCGAATCCGCGATGACCTTTTCCCACGGCCGCTTGATAATGTAGTCGTCCAGAGTGGACCATTCGTGCTTCAGGCACAGCATGGCGCCGATCAATGACCCGATGGACGTTCCATAAATGGTTTCAATGTTGTCATGTGACCAGTACCCCTGCTGTGCCAAATGCTTTGCTGCGCCGTAGGAGAGCAGTCCTGTGGGTCCGCCACCGCTGATCACGATGTGCTTAATTACCATGATTGAAATGAATGCAATGCAATTATTGTTATTGTAGTCATTTGTTTAATTGAGTTCATTTTGAAATGAGTTAATTTTAATTATTAAATATCTATGATAGGAATAATAAGATAGGATAATACATAAGACAGGACAAGCCATTGGATGGATAATATATTTTCAAGCAGGAATGAAGAGAACCGCGAAAGCGTTGAGAAATTGAATTTGGATGATTTGTATGATCAGAAGAAACAGGAGGATTTAGCGAAGCTCTACACGTTCAACCGCATATTGACTCGGGTGCACGAGAAAATCAAGATTGCAGCGCGACAAAAAAACAGCGACCAGTTTTGCTGGTTTCTGGTGCCGGAGGTGTTGATCGGAGTGCCGAACTACGATAAAAACGCGTGCATAACCTACATGATCAGCAAACTGGAAGAAAATGATTTCATAATACGATACACGCACCCCAATTTGCTGTTCATTTCGTGGAAGCACTACGTGCCCAACTACGTGCGCACCGAAATCAAGAAGAAAACGGGAACTGTCATAGACAAGTTCGGGAATTACGTGTCGGAATCGGATGCAGAGGCAGCACCGACAACTTCGGACGGCACCCCCGGTTCCGACCTGAACATGATGATGTATAACAAGAAGGGCACGGCGGCGGCGGCTGCAACGGCGGCGAAAAAACCGGCCGGTGATTTCAAGCCCATTGCATCCTACAAACCCACCGGAAATTTGGTCTACAACAACGACCTGTTTAAAAAGATAGAGGAGCGGATTTGAGTACAGCCATCAGTTCATCCAGCCGTTGCTGTTCCAGTGCCGCTTCCACGATTTTAAGACGACGCAGTTCCTGCGTGACGCACCCGCGTTCCGCAATGTGTTGCGCCTGCGTTTCTAGCGCGGGCAGATCGTCTTCGGTCAGGGCGGGATTAATGCTTCCGACAGACGCATCTAAAAACAGCGCGCTCATGATTCGGTCCAATTCGCGTTGATTTTGAGCCCGTTTTTCGCACAGGTTCTCTTCATTTTTCGCATGCGCCGCGTGCAAATGTTTTGCATTTGCATTTGCATTGTTTATGTTTATAATGGGAATGTCGGTGCAGCAGGCATTCAAAGAACGACGAGTTTCCTCAATTTGGGCACGCAGGTTCGCAATGCGGACATAAAAATTCGCCAATCGGTTGACAATGGCATTGGGAGCCCCTTTAGTTGCAACCATTTCGGCCAAATCGGCCAGCTCATGCCGAGTCATTGTGGTCTGAGAGTCCCCCCTTTTCAAGCGCAAATGCATGTGCAGTGCTGCCCTGCGACTGTTGCTGCTGTGACAACATCGGCGCTTCAACGCATCGGCGATCAAGTCCTCCACGTCGCGCGCATCCGCGACAAGCATGTGCAACGGGTTTGCCATTTGGCTGCTTATTTCCTTCTCAAACCCTGCAACATCAGTCGGACCTCCCAATACCAACGAATTTAAAAAATTGGGCTCCATTGCCATTATAAATTATAGTTTATAATGATTTTATTTTGATTTTGTTTATTATGTTATACTGTTATTTATTTATGGCAAGCGTGACCCTGTATTACAAATTAATGCAATTGATTCGGTTGAATTATATATATTGAAAAAATTGAATTAAATGCATTGTCATAAATAATGGTTAGACATATCAATCCAGAAGCAGGCATGATGTTATCTGCTCGGTTGCACCCTCCAAATGACGGCGGTAATGGAAGCAGTAGCAAAACCCAGAAAAACCGATCGGCGAATGGGCACTCAAATAAAAACGAAATGTGGAAAAGGCTAGAGTCGGCGTTCATTGCCGAAGAAGAGGAGCCATTATCTCAAGCGCATGCAGCGTCGGCGTCGTCTGCTAAACCGATGGCGGTGGAGTGCGTGTACAACCCATCCGGAAATCGCGAACGGTGCGATGTGTGCAGTTCCAACATTGTCATAACGGAGGACGGATTTGCCACATGCACGAATGCGCGCTGCAGCATCATTTACAAGGACGTGCTGGACCAGTCGGCAGAGTGGCGGTTTTACGGCGCAGACGACAACCAAATGACGGACCCCACGCGTTGCGGCATGCCGGTGAATCCGCTGCTGATGGAATCATCCTACGGGTGCAAGGTGCTGTGCGAGGGAGCGTCCAGCTATGAGATGCGGAAAATTCGGCGATACACGGAATGGCAATCCATGCCCTACGCCGAAAAATCGCTGTATGACGAGTTTGAGCGCATCAAGAACACGGCATCCAATGCCGGCATTCCAAAAATGATCATTGACTGCGCGCTGCGCTACCACAAAAAAATATCGGAGCACAAAACGTTCCGAGGTGAGAACCGCGACGGGATCATTTCGGCATCCATTTACATTTCGTGTCGCACGCACGGGTGCCCGCGCACCCCGAAAGAGATTGCCAGCATCTTCCATTTGGACAATAAGAGCGCCACCAAGGGCTGCAAAAATGCGCTGGCGATCATCAATGAGCTGGAGCACGATTTGGAAAATTCCGAAAAAACGAATTTTGAGAAAACGAAACCCAAGGCATTCATTGAACGGTATTGCAGTCCGCTGAACATAAACACGGAGCTCACCAAGCTGTGCATCTTTGTGGCCATGCGCATTGAACAGAACAACATGATCCCGGAAAACACGCCGCACGCGATTGCCGCCGGCATCATTTACTTTGTCACGCAAATGTGCAATTTGAACATCACTAAAAAGGATGTGAACCGCATCAGCCAAATCAGCGAAGTCACCATTAACAAGTGCTTCAAAAAGCTGGAGTCCATCAAGGCGCAGTTGATTCCGTCAATCATTATCCAAAAGTATTCGGTTGCATCCTGAAAAAAAAATGCACGCAATGTTTAGGCAAATTTATACAATACAAAATACCAAATAAACACTAAATGTCAAATGAAATTTTAGCGCCAGCGACAGCGACATCGCCAGTGCCAGAACTGGTTTTCATTGTGCCATATCGCAATCGCGAAGAACACAAAATGTTTTTCACGGTATACATGAAATTTCTGATGGAGGACATCGCGCCCGAAAAATACCGCATTTATTTCGTGCACCAGTGCGACAATCGCCCGTTCAATCGCGGCGCCATGAAAAACATCGGATTCCTGGCCATTCGGAACATGTATCCCAACGAATATAAGAACATGACGTTCGTGTTTCACGATGTGGACAACCTGCCTTATACCAAGGGACTGCTCAATTACAACACGCGTCCTGGCGTGGTCAAGCACTTTTACGGATACACGTTCACGTTGGGCGGCATTGTGTCAATCAAGGGGGGGGATTTTGAACGCACGGGCGGATACCCCAATTTTTGGGCGTGGGGCAGCGAGGACAACTGCTTCAACCAGCGCGTCATTGATTCGCGACTCTACATTGATCGCGCCAATTTTTTTCCGAGCGGGCATCGCTCCATCCTGCAGTTCGTGGATGGCATCATTAAAATGATCAACAAGAAGGAGACGGCGTCGGCCGTGTATCGCACATGCCAGGACTCGTATCAGACCATCCGAAATCTGCGTTACAACTTCAAGAATGAATACATCAACGTAACGGGATTTGACACGTTGCAAAACCCGAACGACTTGAAGTATGAAGAATACGACATGATCAAAAACAACGGGACCAACCGCATTTCTCTCGGTCCACAACTGGGGAACATGAACGCACTCGTTCAAGGGCACCAACATGCGGCGCAACATGCGGCGCAAAGGCGGCGTTAACCAACCAGCCAGAATGCAATGAAATGGAAATGAATGAACATTTAGAAACCATTCGCGTTATTATTTTGTAAAATAAAAAAATAAAATATAATTAATGTTTATAACCAACCAAACACAATCAAAATGGGCGCACATCATTCAAGAAAACAGCATCGTTCCAGGCGCGGCGGTTCTACCGATTGCGAGAAATCATACACGGATGCGGAATCTTGCAATAACGACGCCAACTGCAAATGGAACCACAGGAGGAAAAAATGTTATGCCGAGGGGGTTGTCACTGGGGGTCGTAGTCGTCGTCGCAGTGCCCGTCGTCGTGCTTCCCGTCGCAGACATTAATAATAACAATAACAAACAACAAACAACCACAAGCAATAAAACATTTAGTATAATGCATGCGCAATAATTAAATATTGCGATACATTATATAAATCATAAAACATTAAACCAATCATGTCGTTGATTCGTCGCGTTTCAGGTGATTTCAAACACCTGTGCAAACCCGCCATGGTGTATTTAGCCGTGTCCGTCGTGGCGCTCATTGCCATCGCGTATCAAAACATTGGTCTCAACAACATGTACTGCATGGGCGACTTTTCGTGCTACGTTCCCAGCACCGCCGCGGTCATATTTAGCGAGGGGATTTACATTCTATTCTGGACATGGATTCTGAATTTGATGTGTCGCACGGGATACGCCTCTATTTCCTGGTTCCTAGTTGTGTTTCCGCTCGTGCTGTTTTTCGTGCTGATTGGGCTCATGATGCTCGCATCAATGAATTTCACGCAACAAGGTCGGGTTAAAAAACTGTTGCCGATTGAGCGCCCGATTCTAGCAGACCAACCCAAATTTCAGCCCATATTTCCACCGGGACCGCGCATGCGTGAGGGTTACGGCGCCCCCAAGTACACTCCCCTGTTACCGAATCAATGAATTAATGAATGAATCATCTCTCAAACCAAATCATGAATTTGTGTTTATTCATGGAACAAATAATAAACATAAATATTAGATAAACGATCTAAACAATAAACGCGCGAAATAAACAAACAATGGCACAGGCACAGGCACATGCATCGCCGAAACGACACTCGGCTGCAGATGAGAATGAACTGATTGCGGATGCGTTGAAGAACGCGGAAGAGACGCTGTCTTGGAACATCATTGACCACTATTTTAAGGACAATCCCAACGTGCTGGTGTGCCACCACTTGGAGTCTTACAACGATTTTCTGAGCAACGGCATTGCGCGCATTGTGAAGGACCGGAACCCCATCATTTTAGAGAAGGACGAAAACAAGGAGACCGGGAAATACAATTCCGTGATTGAAATTTATTTGGGTGGAGTTCAGGGAGATCGCATTTCATTTAGCAAACCTATTATTTACGACGACGCTGCGACGACGGCCGACCAGAAAGAGCCGCGCGCGCACTTCATGTATCCGAACGAGGCGCGTCTGCGCAACATGACCTACGGCATGACCATCCACTGCGACGTGGACGTAATATATCACGTCTACGACCCCGTGCAAAAAACCATGCTGAAAGAGCACCTGGAACTGAAGCAGCTCAGCCTGGGACGGTTCCCCATCATGCTGCAGTCCAATGCCTGCATCCTGCACGGCATGACGCCGGAAGCCCGATTCTACGCCGGCGAGTGTCGCAACGACTACGGCGGCTACTTCATCGTGGACGGCAAGGAGAAGTGCATCGTGTCGCAGGAGAAGTTCGCTGACAACACAATCTACATTCGCTCCAATGCAGACGACCCCGATGCGGTTTACAGCTACAGCGCCGAAGTCCGCACCGTGTCGGAGGACCCGTCCAAACCCGAGCGCAAAATGGCGGTCAAGATCGTGGCGCCCGATGTCAAATACTCTAATAACCAAATCGTGGTGGACATTCCGAACGTGCGGAAACCGATGCCGCTGTTCATCGTGATGCGCGCGCTGGGTATCATCAGTGACCGCGACATTGTGGAGAGGTGCATTTTGAACCTGGATGCCAATGCCGCATTGACGGACTTATTTATTCCGTGCGTGCACGACGCGTGCGAGGTGTTCACGCAGGCCGCCGCCCTCAAATTCATCGCCACCTTCACCAAGGAAAAAACGGTGGCGCAAGTGCAAAACATTCTCATGAACTACTTCCTGCCGCAAATAGGCGAACTGAATTTCGGCGCCAAGTCGTATTTCCTGGGATACATGGTATACAAGATGCTCATGGTGGTGACAAAGTTGGAGCGACCCACCGACCGCGACAGTTTCAAGTGCAAGCGCGTGGAGGTGCCGGGCACGCTGCTGTTCAACCTGTTTCGCACGTATTACAATGCACACGTGGACAACGTGCGGCTGAAGCTGGACAAGAAGATCAAATACGGGCGCGACCGCAACGAGTTCGTCGGCACGCAGATCATGCAGGTCATCACTGCCGACAATTACAACGAGATCTTCGGGGAGCGGCTGATTGAGGCGGGATTCAAGAAGTCGTTCAAGGGCAAATGGGCAGCCACGGTGCAGACGGAAGACAAGTCCAAACTGTACAAGGGCACCATTGGCGCGACGGACGGCACGGAGGTGGAGGGCATCGTGCAGGACCTGAACCGCCTGTCTTACAACTCCTTCATATCGCACCTGCGCAAAATGAACCTGCCAATGGACGCCAGCGCCAAAGTGTCTGGACCGCGCCAGCTGCACGGGTCGCAGTGGGGCATCATTGATCCCGCCGACAGTCCCGACGGTGCGAATATCGGGCTACAAAAACACATGGCCATTTCGGCATACGTGACCCAGACGTGCTCGGGGCTGCCGATGATTCAGTGGCTGCGCGAGCTGGCCAACATGGAGCTGCTGGAAGAGTGCAGCCCGAAGTATTTGCACCAGCTGACCAAGGTGTTCGTGAACGGGGCGTGGGTGGGCGCGCTGAGCAACCCGCGCGAGGTCATGCGGCTCTTCCTATTGCATCGGCGCAATGCGCTCATTCCGATTCACACGAGCGGGCGCTGGGACATTGCGCACAACGAGCTGCAGATCTTCACGGACGGCGGGCGCCTGTGTCGCCCCGTGTTCTACTACGACGAGGACAAGCGCCGACCCAGCTACGCCAGTCGCGAAGCCATTGAAACCATAAAGGGCGGCAAATACACGTGGGCGCAGCTGATCACCGGCTTCGCCGCAAAGAGCGTGTCAGCACTGGACCCTTGTCGCGTGTATCGCATTGGGGAACTGTATGCGGGGGCGACTGATTTCAGCGCGCTCACGGCCAGCCGAGCCATTGTAGAGTACCTGGACACGAACGAGTCGGAGAGCGCATTCATTGCCATGTTCCCACGCGACGTGGTTCCCGGCAAAACCACGCACGTGGAAATCCACCCGTCGCTCATCTTCGGCGTCATGGGCAACCAGATCGTGTTTCCAGAGAACAACCCGTCTGCGCGCAACAACTTCTCGTGCGGCCAGGGCAAGCAGGCGGTGTCGCTGTATTCCTCCAACTACATGTCGCGCATTGACAAGATGGGGGTGGTGCTTAACTACGGCCAGGTGCCGCTGGTCAAAAGCCGCTACATGAAATACATTAATAATGAGCAGCACCCCTACGGCGAGAACGCCATCGTGGCCATCATGTCTTACAACGGCTACAATGTGGAGGACTCCATCCTGTTCAATGAGGGGTCGCTCAAACGCGGCCTGTTTCGCACCACGTATTACAACATGTACGAGACGCGCGAAGAGGAGGAGCGCACGTATGACAAACGCATTTGCAACGTGCAGGCGCAGCCGACCGTGCGCGGCTTGAAACCCGGTGGCGATTACAGCGCGCTGGACCGCTTCGGGCTAATTGCGGAGAATACAGAAATGGACGACAAGAAGGCGGTGATCGGTCGCGTGACTGAGCAGTGGATGAGCGGCAGCGGAGGCATAAGCGGGAGCGCGGGCGCGGATGAACCGCAATTAGAGGACGACAGCGTGTTCCCGAAGAAGGGGCAGCTGGGTGTGGTGGATCGCACATTTATCACGGACGAGGCGTCGGGCAAACGGCTGGCGAAGGTGCGCATTCGCGAGGAGCGCATGCCGGGCATTGGCGACAAGTTCTGCTCGCGCGCCGGGCAAAAGGGCACGGTGGGACTGATTATACCGGAAGAGGACATGCCCTTTACGGATGACGGCATTCGCCCGGACTTGATTATTAACCCGCACGCGCTCCCCACACGCATGACAATTGGCCAGCTGGTGGAAACGCTGATGGGCAAGGCGTGCGTGCTGCAGGGCGGGTTCGGCGACTGCACCGCGTTCGTGAACCACGGGTCCAAGCACCAAGTGTTTGGCAAGATGCTCACCGAGCTGGGCTACCACAATAGCGGGACGCAACTACTGTATAACGGCATGACCGGCGAGCGCATGGAGAGCCAGATTTTCATGGGGCCCACATATTACATGCGTCTCAAGCACATGGTGAAGGACAAGATCAATTACAGGACGCGCGGTCCGCGCACCGTTTTAACCCGGCAGACGGTGCAGGGTCGCGCCAACGACGGTGGGTTGCGCATCGGTGAAATGGAACGCGACGGCGTCATTGCGCACGGGGCGGCATACTTCTTGCGACAGTCCATGCTGGAGCGCGGGGATGAATACTATATGGCGGTGTGCAACAAGTCGGGCATGATTGCCATTTACAACCCTGCGCAGAACCTGTTCATGAGCCCGATGGCGGACGGCCCCATCCACTTTGCCGACACACTGACGGCCGACAATCAGGCGCTCAACATTGAGAAGATGACGCGGTTCGGGCGCAGCTTCAGCGTGGTGCGCGTGCCGTACGCGTTCAAGCTGCTCATGCAGGAACTGCAGGCCATGAACGTACAAATGCGCGTGCTGACGGAGGACAACATTGACCAAATCGCGTCCATGTCGTTTTCCACGATGACGCTGAACCTGGGAGGCGCCGCGAATCTGATTCGGGAGAACAAGGCGGCCGTGGGAGAAAAGATCCAGACGGTGCCCGCATCGCCCAAGGCGGACAACCGCCCGGCGCTGCGCCCCACCAAAGAAGGCGCAGAGGAACAGAGCGCGGAAAAAGCGGAGTCGCTGGGCTGGCACTTTGTGAATTTTGAGGCCAATGGCGGGGAGATTTATCAGTCGCTGATTCGGGATGATAAGGGGGCGCCGACGCAGATGTGGTCGGTGCAGCAGCACGGGGGCAAATACCCGACCGAACATCCCGAGGGCTGGAATGCGCAGATGCTGTATTACAATGACGGCGTGCCGATCAAAGCGGAGGCGGTGGTTGACCTGCTGAAGCAGATGCCGTATGCCAACAATTTTGCGCTGGCAGTGCAGGACATTCGGGACGAACAAGCCATAAGCGAAGCGGACCGGAAAGAAAGCGAAGCCATCACGATTCCAGAGTTGTTGTCTCCGAGGTATGAGCCATCGTCGCCAGTTTACACGCCATCGTCGCCAGCTTACACGCCAATGTATGAGCCAACGTCGCCTTTACAACAAGGTAATCTCCAACAACAACAAATGATGCAACAACCCATGGTTCAAATGCAACAGCCCATGATGCAACCCATGATGATGATGCCACAACCTATGCAACCCATGATGATGATGCCACAACCTATGATGGTACCACATCCCACAATGATGATGCAACCAACACAGCCAACCAGTGCAACTGGCGCCAAAGCCGCCGAATTAATTGAAGAGAAATTGCATCCATCCATTACTTCTGAATCGGTGTCAATGCTGGATGTCGCACCAGAAGTCAAACCCGCCGAATCATCGTCTGCATCGTCTGAATCTGGATCTTCTGAGGGAAAACGTGTGATCAAATTATCATGAACTGGGGGGCGACAAGCGCCCCCCACACCCCCAACGGTGCAGGCAACCCCTCATTTTGGGGTGGGGGGTGGGTTTAAGGCACATGGCAGTAAGTATCATTTGGCTGCGTTTTTGGCTTTGCCCCTTATTCATTAGGAGGGGTTAGGGGAACATTCGGTTCCCCTATTTTTAGTTTGCTTCCCACCTCTTTGAAAATGTGTCCGTTGTATTGAATGCCCTTCGTGAGTGCCTTTGTCAATGTTTTGTCGCTCATTGAAAGTGCCTTCAAGCAATCGTATTTGCACTCAAATTCTCTCACAACCACATTTTGCAAATCGCATTGTTTGCAAAATATTTAATAAAATTGAATTTACATATTAAAAATGGTTCACACGTAATACTCAGCAATGGAACATCAACATGAATGTGCTTTGCGCATCAGGGCGCATTATTCCAATGTGACCGTGGCGTTGCAAGAGACCGAACCATATGCATTATATAGAGCAAATGACATTGCAAATGCATTGAAGTTAATAAATATTCGTTCAATAACGCGAACCTATGATTTCAGTGAAAAATGTTGTCAACAAACGCCAACCAAAGGCGGAAATCAGCTTGTTTGTCATTTGACGCACAAAGGATTGGAAAAATTACTATCTGCATCAAGGAGCAGCGAATCAATGAAAATGACTGAATTGTTGGGCATGGAAATTGCAAGAAAATGGTTCCCATGCATTGAATTGGATGTTATAACAAATTTATTGCATGCATTCCGATGTGAAAATGTTTGTAGACAATTTGCATGTGAAAAATGTAGGATTGATTTATATTTCATAGATCACAAAATAGCAGTTGAATGTGACGAATTGCACCACATGAGTGAATCAAATAAAATAAAGGATGAAATGAGAGAAACTAGATTAAAACAAAAATTAAATTGCGAATTTATTCGGTTTAACCCATTTGACCCGCAGTTCAACGTGTTTGAATTGATTGGAAAAATTCATTCTGCAATTACTGAGAAATTGAAAATGAAATGATACCGCATATCAAAAAAGGGTTGGGGTTTGTTTTTCGTGATGTCCATATACTTACATCACCGTTTATGGTTTCATATTATCAAATAAATAACATGAAAAAAATGTGAGCATAATGCGTTTAGTTGCTGTAAGCGAGACCTCCCATGCCACTCATGACACGGAGAACGTTGTAGTTGGTAGCATAGACGCGAACCTTGGCAGTCTTGACACCCTCAACAGTGGCGTTGGAGAGAACAAGCTGGAGAGTAGCGTTGTCAATGCGGGAGAAGTTGCACGTGCCGGAGGGCTGGTGCTCTTCGGGGCGCAGGGCAAAGGAGTACACGTTGATGCCGGTGTTGGGGGTGGCGGTGTGGTGCTGGTAGGGCTGCACGGTGTCGAAGTAGGAGCCTTCGCGCTCAGAGAAGCGGTCCTGGCCGTTAAGCTGGAGCTTAGCGGTGACGACGGGGTTGTTACCCCAGCAGTGGAGGAGGAGGGCGGTCTCGGCGAGGACGAACGCGCCGGCATCGGAGACACCGGAGTTGATCTCCCAGCCGGGGTTCATGGCACCGCCATCGGGACCGTAAGAAGGACCAACGTAACCCGGGGGGAAAGGAGGCACGTTGCTAGGACTGATCGCGTCAAGGTTGTTTCCGTTGCCAGCCAAATTGGCAACGGAGTACCAGTTCTCTCCGTTCCACCAACCGGGACCAGCCACGTCAACGGCACCAGCATCATTGAACATGTTGTCGTTGATGAAGGAAGTGGAGGTGAGGCCGGTGGCATCCTTGCCACCGAAGGCGTGGATGGCATTGGGAAGGGCATCAACCGCGTCGGTGTAGTTGAAGGGCTGAGCACCGAGAAGGCCGTAGAGGAGCTGATGGCACTCAAGAGAAGAGCAGTAGTCAACGTTGCTGTCGGGCTGGACAATCCAGATGAGCTCCTTAACGGGGTGGTTGAAGTTGAGCTTGATCTTGTTGGAAGAGGAACCGACGGACTCATCACCGGTGAACTGGAGCTGCTCAATGAGGTACTCGTGGGGGTTCTGGGCCATGCGCCTGCGCTCATCGGTGTCCAGGAAGACGTAGTCAACATAGAGGGAGGCGGCAACAAGAGACTGGTTGTAAGCAGTGACGCACTTGCCACCGCTGGCAGAGGTGGCGCAAGTCAGAGAGCCAACGGCCCACAAGCACTCGTCAATGGGACGGATATCAAGGTTGATCTTGACCTCGTGGTATTGGAGGGCGATGAGGGGGAGGGCAAGACCGGGGTTACGGCAGTACCAGAACTGGAAGGGCACGTAGAGGGTGGTCTCGGGCAGGGCATTGCGGGGAGCGCAAACCTGGCGAGGGGCGGTGGCCTGGCACGGGCCATCAACATCATTAAAAGAGGGGTCGGTAATGTAAGTGAGCTGGGTGGTGTTTCCAATCATGGCAAAGTAGCCGGGGCGCTGGTCCACAGTGAGGGTGAGCTGATTCCAGATGTGCATCCAATCACCGTACTGGCGATCAATGCGCTGGCCACCGATCTCAACCTCAACCTGAGAGACGATCTGCTCACCGGGGAAGTCAAGCCAACGGGCATAAACACCGTCCTGGCTGGTGCCCTTCATCTGCTGGTTGATCTCGGGGAGAGTAACCTGCAGGTAAGTGCGGTAGGCCAAATCACCGTTGCGGGAAATGGTGCAAGTGACACGGCGACCGAAGTCGGCCTGGCCGTTAAAAGTCTGCTCAATGGACTCCATGGCAAAGTTAGTGTAGCGTTTGTAAGAAACCTTCCAGAAGGTAATCTGGGGATTACCAGTCAAGTAAACGTCTTGGGCGCCATAGGCGACAAGTTGCATTAATCCTCCTCCCATTTTTGTTGTTGTTGGTTATAATATGCCTAAAGAAAAAAAAATCGGGAAAACAAATGAATTAAACTTAATTTACACAGTTTAATGCATTAATACATAAATTTATGGATTTTCAGCGGCCGGGGTTTATGACTCCAAACTGAGGTTGTTTTTCATGAACTGAGTCAAATACTCGTCGTCTTCATACATTTTATACTGCCCATTGTGTCTTTTCACAAAGACGTAATTATTAGACGTGTTGGCTGTATTGGACTGTTTCTTAATGTTCCATCCACCCTCCAGCGCCTTGTATAAAAATGTGAGCAACTGAATTCGCTTAATTACGTCATCCGAGTCAGCGTCTTCTGTGGGCGTCAACACATTTGCTAAATATGCATGAGTGTATGTTAATTTGGATCCATCCCTCTGTTTCAAAATATACGTGTTATTGCGTTTTTTTATGCTCCATTTTTGTTCTAAATATTTGAAAAAAAAAGACATTTGGGCCAATGCATGTTCGGACAAAGCGGTTTGGATCAAAGTTCGCTCGTGCTCATGGGTGTGTGGCTGTGACATTCTAACACAAGTTCCTAAATATTATTATAAAACGATAAATAATATATGATTAACATTACGCTAAATAATATATTAAATATATAAATTGCATTACAATTATTCATTCATTTCCCATTGTTTCCCATTGTTCATTGTTTCCCATTGTTTCCCATTGTTTCCAATTGTTCCCATTGTTTCCATTGTTCCCATTGTTTCCCATTCCATAATAATGCCTCCCCCCAACAATTCGTTCAAACAAAAAACCAATAAGAAAATCGTGCTGGATGAAAAGAGCATCGTGACTCTGGACAGCAAGCACCGAGAGCATCAAACCAAAATTGCGAAACTGAAATCCGAAACCATTCCCCGACTCATGAAAGAAAAGCGCGCGCTTCAACAACAACTGATTGCAAATCCAACCAATGCTGAACTGCGGGAACGGATCCAAGAACTGCGTGTCGCCATTCGCGGGCACCAGCAAGAGTGCAAAAACTACTACTTGGACAACAACGAAATCATATTTGATTACTTTGAAAACAAGCAGCAGATTTGCAACGGGAACAACAAGACCAAAATCTTGAACGATTTCTTTCGCGTGGAGTGCGCGTCTAAAGAAGACGAGCTGAAGCGCATGAACCAGAGCAACGTGCAGCGGTATTTGACCAATCTGGACCCGTCCTACATTGACATCAGCAAGTACGTGTTTGCGACCGACGTGTGCCGCTTCTGCCACGCCGGCGAAATGATCCCCGTGGATAACGAGGGCATCATGGTGTGCAACAACTGCTCCATCCACGTGAGCTACCTGGTGGAGAACGAGAAGCCGTCTTACAAAGAACCGCCTAAAGAGGCGTGCTTTTACGCCTACAAGCGCATCAACCACTTCAAGGAGATTCTGGCGCAGTTCCAGGCCAAGGAGACCACGCAGATTCCGCCCGACGTGCTGGAAAACATAAAGCATCAGATTAAAAAGGAGAGAATAGATTTGCACACGCAGTTCACCGACAAAAAGGCGAAGGAGATTTTGAAGAAGCTGGGATACAATAAATACTATGAGCACATCCCGTTCATCAAGGAGAAGCTGGGCATCAAGCCGCCCGTCATGTCGCCCGAACTGGAGGAAACGCTGTGCAACCTGTTCATGGAGATTCAGGGGCCGTATGCCAAGTTCTGTCCGGAAGACCGCGTTAACTTCCTCAACTATTACTACACGGTGTATAAACTGTGCGAGCTGCTGAACCAGCGCGAGTTCCTGTCCTACTTCCCCATGCTGAAGGACCGAGAGAAGCGCATTGAACAGGACGAGATTTGGAAGAAGATATGCGAGGAGCTGAACTGGGAGTTCATTCCGACCATCTAAAAGGGGGGAGACGAGCTCCCCCCTTAAACCCCCTATGTTATACAGGAAGGGGGCTTTGCCCCCTTGACACTATAAGGAGGGGTTCGGGGCCAAAGGCTACTGCGCGGAACGTTGTTCCCTGATCTGAACCTTTCCCTTAAATCCTCTTAGTATCATTGTAAAAGGGAAAGGTTCGGAAAACCGTAGGTTTTCTGATGCATGTAGGTCACACGTTCCTTTTCCATTACTTTATTGGGGGTGCATTTGGTGTCCCGGCATTGCATGTATGTTAGTGGCATTATATGATAATTTATCGTATAATATAATGCGCATATTTCATTTTAGTGTCTCCCATACTTCTTGGACCTCCGGGACTTCTTAGACCTCCGATGCTTGGATTTGTTGGTTCGTCGGTGAAAACCGCCCACAACTACTTGCTCTTGCGGTTGACGTTGTCGTTGTTGTGTTAGTAAATGCTGTTTTAATGAATTCATCGCAACCAACATTCTTGACCAGTATACCGTTTCGTCCCCAAATATAGCAATTAAAAGCGTCATCATCCGCGGATTTATAATTGTGTTTCGAATTATATTGTCATTTTCGACTGCCCATTTTGCAACTTCCATATCGGTGATATGGTAATTTGTGAATAAGCGTGAATTATACGTGGTTAACATTCCAGTCAGTACCCTATTCACTATTTCACCGCGAGTCTCGTCAACCTGCTGCATGTTATTCTTATTTCGTTCGTTATAAAATTGCATTATATATTTTTTCATTGATGCAATTTCTCTCTTATTCCATTTTTGCGAACATTTGCGTTTCAGCGTCTCCTGGACCTCTTGGACCTCTTGGACTTCTTGTATCTCCTAGATTTAGCGCTTCGCTTATTAGCGCTTCTAAAACCACCTTCACTTTTTCGTCCTTCTGCTGCGACGTCTATTGTTTTTGCCTGTATCTCCAGTCTTAATCGTGGCAACAAATCAGTGACAAATGAAAACATGTCTTGTGGATATCGTTTTTGCAAAATATTGTGTTCCAATTCAATAAGTTGCGGCAATGAGTATTTCTGAATGAACTCGTTGACGTTTTGGCCATTTGAATGCAAATAACTTATTATCTTATTTGTTTTATTTATGCTTTCTAAAATGGATTTCAATCGTTTCATTTCTTGAATGGGTCTTTTTGAGGTGCCCGTTGTTTGAATTTCTTTTCCTCCATAAATGATCTGTTGATGCAATATGTCAACGGCAGTTTCTCGTGTCTGACGGTTCATGTTTGCACTTAAAACCAACGGTTCATTCATCAACATCCACACCGATGCTTCTGAATCCCTCACTACAAATTCTTCAAACTTTTTGTAATTGTTATTTAAAAAATCGTTCATTGCCATGGCAATTTTTTCTGAGCGGGTTCGTGCGCGTAGTCCCGTCAAAGAAAGAATCTCATCCGGAGTGGACATATTAAACACAATACAATTCTTTATAAAATTGTATTATATTTAGTTTTATTTGTTGGAGTTGGGAGAGAATTTCTCTCTTCTTCCTCTTCCACATTCAACGAATTGGTTTAGATCTTGAGAACGTTGCCGGGGAAGCCGACGAGGTTGGCGCCGATACCGAAGCCAGCGCCGCTGCGGGCAGACACGGCCAGGGTGGGCACGTAGGTGTCAAGAATGCTAAAGGTGGCCGCAGCAACCAGGGCAATGAGGCCGATCTCATCCAGGTTCAGCTTGCGCTGAGGGATGGAGTAAGCGGCAAGGGCGACCAGGGCACCTTCAACCAAATATTTAATGGCGCGTTTCACCAACTCGCCTAAATCCAGAACACCGCCGATCATTTTATTTGTGATTTATTGATTATATAATGCAACAAGAAAAAAAATACTTATTCTTGTGAATTAATAATTGATGATTGATAAAATTGATGGCGTTTGATTTTTTTAATTTGTTGGGTTGTTAATACATTTGTTTAAAAATGGCTTAAAATCAAATCCAAAATATAACACACATTGCATATAAATAAAACAATGACCGACAATTTAAAAGGCGTGACGTTGCAAACCCTGTCCGACGGCACCGTGAACCCTAAATACGTGGACTTGCTGGACGAGGACAAGCCGATTGCGGGCCAAAAGTTCGCGTGCCTCTCCTTCATTTCCCCCGAGCACATCATCAAGCAGCGCGAGCACTACTTCTTTCAGGCGTTTGTGCAGCACTGGGACATCAACAAATCCACTGAGAAGTTCCTGCAGTTTCTGAATTTCGTGTCGTACAAGTACGGTGTCAAGTTTGACAAGCTGACCGAGGACTTCCAGCAGTTCAAGGAGTCCGAGAAGGAGCTGATCGCAAAGACCGACATCGTGGACGACTACAAGTCGTTCTTGGACCTGCACGAGGAGCGACTTGACGAGGAGTTCGGCGCCAAGCACGAGTTCCAGACGTCGGTGCGCGGGCTCAAGGTGCGTGGCGTGTTCCCGTCGCAGAAGGAGGCCGAGCTGCGCTGCAAGATGCTGCGCGAGGTGGACCCGAACCACGACGTGTTTGTGGGCCCGGTGGGCCTGTGGGTGCCGTTCCATCCCGAGGCCTACAAGACGGGACGCGTGGAGTACATGGAGGACACGCTGAACCAGCTGATGAGCGACAAGAAGAAGAACGAGGAGCAGGCAAAGATAGAGTTTGACAAGCGCGTGAAGGAAGCCAAGCAGAAGGCGATTGACGAGAACAAGGCGCTGGCGGCCAAGAGCGGCAACAAGCTGACGCAGACGCTGAACGAGCAGGGCGAGCTGGTGGGCGTGTCTCAAACCACCGAAACCGATTTTGCGGTGGATCCCGAGCCGGCCGATGGATCAGAACTCAACGCGGATGACATTCGCAACCAGCTGTTCAATGTGGAGAATGTGGTGCTGCACCCGGACCAGTCGGACCATGGTCTGTCAAAGCTGACGCACCCGCTGACCGCTGCTGCTGCGACTGCTGCTGCTGCGGTTAGTGACGACGCGACTTCTGTCGCCGATTTTGAACAGGTGGATTAATGTGATTGGCCACTTTAATGTTTAATGTTTTGGTATTTTGCAAATGCAAATACCAAAATGGCACAACCAATGTGTTTTTTCCATCCAATATAAATATCATTTAATATTATGCATAATTGATACATTTGACATATTTGACACATTTGACCTATTTGATACCGATGTCGCAACAATTGGATTTGGATACCAGCAACTACACGGATGAAGAAATATTTGCGTTGTTCAATCTGGATCCGTCAAAATGCAGCATGTCTGAAGCGGATTCCCGCATATCGGATTCACTGTTCCAGCTCGCCGATAACCAGGACTACACCCGATTTTTTACGCAGTGCAGAGATATAATCACACGAAAAATTGGGGATCGCACAAAGCCGCATGACGCATCCGCATTTGCCGGTGGGGCAACCGCGTATCGTCCGCCAAAATCGCAACAGCCAGACACGCTGCAAATCAACTATTCCACACCGCCGTCCAATTACAACACGTTTCACCGCGAGTCGGAGGTGAATGAGGGAGGCGCATATGCCAAGCGAAACATAGCCCCCGTCATCAATGCCTACAATTACAAGTTCCCAATCGGCGTGTTGAACCCGATTGAGCGCCGGGTGATTAAGCGGCTGCTGTCCATGGACACGCTGTTTCGCGCAAGTTACGATTCCTCCAGCGCCACGAATGCCTCTTGGGTGCTGCCGTATCCCGTGGAAAATGTGGTGTCCATGAAGATCGCGTCATTGCAAATCCCGAACATGTGGTACGCCTTTTCAGAACTCACCAAAAACAACCTATTTGTGGTGCTGATCACGGGACTGAATGTGGGGACGTACGACCCAACGAAAGTCTACGCGAACACCATTGTCATTCCGGATGGAAATTACACGGGCGCCGAATTCGTGCAGGTCATGAACAACCTGTTTCAAAACACGCAAAACGGCATGGAATTTTTCCAGATGACGATCAACGCTTACACTGGCAAACTCATGCTGTCTCAGACGTATTTGGTGGTGAACCAGACCAACAGTCCAAACCTGTCTTACACCGTGATATTTGACAATGTCCGCAAATATGATAAATTCTACACGTTCTGTGTTGATGAAACGAATTATGAGAATCTCAGGCAGCAGCACCTGAAGGAGTATTACAATGCAAACATCAAGTCCATCAGCAAGACGGCGGGATGGATGATGGGATACAAGCACCCAGTTTACGAGCGCACATGGGCTAATGTAACGGTGGATGCAGTCAGTCAAGTGCCAGCCATCACGTATTATGCTTCTTTGGTGGCAGAGTCGGCTTATGGCAACAACTCCATTTGGAACTACATGTATGTGGACGTGGACGACTACAACAAGAATTTCATAACGAACAGCATCATTGCGCAAACGGGGGATTCGTATTTGGGAGTCAACATTTTGGGGAGAATCCCAATCGGCAATGAACAGGTCGTCGTCATCAACGACACCGGCGGCGACACGACGTTCAAGACGCGCGAGTATCTGGGGCCGGTGCGCCTGGAAAAGCTGACCATCCGGCTGCTGGACAAATTCGGCAACGTAATTCCGCCGAACGGGAACGACTACTCCATCGCGCTGGAACTGCAGGTGCTTTACAACTAACAAATAAATGGAATAAAAAATGATTGATAGTTGATATTTGATATAGGTTTACTGCTCGCCAGTCTTCTTCTGCATTTGAGCCGCGTGCTGCGCGTGCCATGCTGCGTGCCATGGTTGTGCATTTGCTTCGCGTGCAGCTTCTTGACGTGCTGCAATTGCTTGCCTTTGCTGCTCAGCGTATTGTTCCTGTTGCAACCTAAGCGCAGCGAGCGCCTCGGCTTCTTCACGACGCCTCGCTTCCGCCGCAGCAGCAATCATGTCGTCATCTTTGTGTTGTTCATCGCCGCCTCTCCCCCGTTGCTGACGATGAGTGCGTCTTCGGTGCTTAACTGAACGACGCTTAGAATATTTTTTGCTTTTGCTGCGGTTGCGTTTTAAATACATTGTTGTGTTATGAAAAATACATATATTATATTTTATAAAATTTTATGTTAAATGTATAAAAATTGATTTAAATTTATTTAAATTATAATGATAACATGCTATTAACCATGTATTCCGAGATTTTCAATGGCGACTATAAAATTTATATAGGCGCAAACCAGGCCGAGAATGACGCACTCGTCAAGGGCGCACCGCAGCACGCCATGTGGTTCCATTTGAAGGACTTCCCCAGCGCGCACGCGGTGGTTGTGAACACGGCAAAAGCGGGCACCTACGACGCTGACGTCATTAAACGCGCAGCCACGCTGGTCAAAGAACGGGCTGCACCAGGCGTTCGCAGTCTTCAAAATGTGGGCGTCAATTACTTGCCAATCAAATGTGTGCGGCGCACCGAAACCCCAGGCAAAGTCATCATGACCAAGGCGGCAAAATGCATCCACATTTGAATGAATATAATATATTCACATTATTTGTCCATTTTCTCTCGTTTTGCAAAATAAGAATAGTTAAATCTTGGCAACGGATGATGCATCAACACGCATGTTGCATCTTTATAAACATCTTGATTGGTTTATTGAAATTCAGATTAGAGAGAAATTCAAGCAATGATACAATCGATTTATTAGTATTTAATTTTTATACGCATTAAATCCGAATCCTTGATCCAATGACCAGGGGGGGTTAAAGGGCCAAAGGCTACTGCGCTGCACTACGTAGTGGACGCATGTCCCCCATTACAGTAATAATAGTCCGAAACGACTGTCTTGGCCTTGACGTATCGGCTCATTTTTGCGGCGCACACGCCTTCCGACAAGGCCGCATTTGCAATCGTGGGCCATGAGCTCAACAGCTGGTGCGTGGTCGCCTCCCGTTTTTCCACTTTTTTGCCAGTCGTTGATGTGCATATTGGGTTGTTGGTGACTGCGTTCGTCATCGCATAATAATCCTCGCGCAATGAGATGCCATAGTACCCTTCATTGTTTCCTTGTTCGGTCCACACGGTCGCTTTCAGTGCATGCGGAGACGCATTCAAATACGCCTTCAAAACCTTCATGTCTGCGTCGGTCAATGGTAATCCAACCGACGGCTTCCATTTCTGGTACTCTTTCAGCAACACCGAGTTCAAAATCTTGCCGCAGTCCGAAAATTGGCACCGTTCAAACAGAAATGTCTCCACATTCGGACTCAGTGAAAGCGTTGATATTTCCGATGCTGGCATTTTTTTGTATTCCACTGTTTTCAGTTTCACCCCAAGGTAGCCGTGCACCCCGCGAATGCGTTTGGCCTTGAAACGCACATCCAAATAGTTCTTCAGCGCGTGGAACGTTTCCTTCGTCGGCTTGGTTTGACACCACAGCCGGAACCGGCCCTCCATGCTCACCGACGACTCCTCCACGTCGGGGCGCACAATGCACGCCACTTTGATGAATTCGTTGAACTTCTGCGTCAGCTCGTCCTCGGGCAGCAGCACATTCTGATAGACGGATTGGTGACCCGCCGCAACCACCTCCAGCTCCTGCTTCTGCTTGGCCACGAGTTCCCGCAATTCGTTCAGTTCCTCTTCCTGTTTTGCCGACGTTTTTTGCAATTCACGGGTCTCGGTTTCTAGTACCTCGTTTCGCTGCATCAGTCGGTTGAAATTGTCAATGCTGTATGTGCGCGAATGAATGATGTCGGCAATGTGTTTCTTCAGTCTCTCAATCGTGAAATACGTGCTGTCGTATGCAATGATTTCGGTCTTGTTTTTGCCGCCCACTTCAATGCTGCGGATGTTGCGCTTGATCTTCGGATACGTCTTGATCAGGTTCTCTATCTCCACCTTGTTTTGTACCCGGAAGGCGGCGACCAGCACGAAATTTTGGTATTTTTTGCGGTGATCAATTACGCGCGTGGATAAATCATTAGTGTGGCCGAATTTGATCAGCTTCTCGTTGTCGGTATTCGTGTTGTCAATGGTGCCAAAATAGATGCACTCCGTGTTCAATGGGAACTGGCCAATGATCGCCTGCTCCACGGCACGCTGCTTTTCTTTCTTCGTGGATTGGATCATAGATTCCTTTTCTTGAATCACTGCTTGAATGACGGCATTTTTTTGTTCCAACTGCTGTTTGAGTTCATCGGTTTCTTCATCCACGACCTGATGCAAAACCTCTTCCATCTTCATGTAATACTCGTGAATTTCTGATGCCTTTTTCGTTTGAGCCTTCAGACAGAGCGACTTAAAACAACGAACGGTGAGCATGATGATTTGCTTGTTGTGACCTCCATTCATTTTTATTTTTGGGGTCTCTAAAACAGAGAGGTTTTTGTAATCAATGTCAATTTTGAACTGTTTTTCCAACAATGTCATTGCATTCACCTTTTGTTGAAATCCTAACCATTTCCATACATTGTCCAAATCAACGACGAAATCAATATTTTTGTCATAATTCAGGTAACAATAAAAGCTACTCACAAACAACTGTTGCTCAAATCCAGTGAATGATTCCTGAATTTTGGTCAGTAGCCGTCCGTTGTATTCTTGCGACAGTCTGGTGATGGGGTTTTTCTCAATCAGCTCAACGATGTTCAGCTCCGGCTGTTGTGGTTGATGTGGGTGTGTTGCGGGTTCCATGGTAGTATGGGTTTATACTATGCATAGGCGGACTCTGTTTAAGTTGTTTTATGTATAAGTGTTTTTACATTTTGAAAGCAGCTTTTGGGAAACCAGTTTAATAATGGTAGATTAGTTTATGAAAAAGTGCTTTTGTACAAACAAAAGCACTTTTTCAAATTTGCTTTCGCGTATACGAGAGCAGACATAAATGTGAAGCGTTTTTTTCAACATGCTACGCCGATTGGAGGAGCGCTCACGCAATTGCGTGAGCGCTTTTCACCATTTGCTCTTTTTCACGTTGATTTTGGGCCCCTTTTTACCCGAGTTTTTGGGGTCATAGTTCTCCTCTTCATCATCCGAGTGCAGATCTTTGGAGATTTCCCAGAATTCCTTAGAGCCTAACTTGAACGGCCCGTGCTGTTGCGCCTTGTACCAGAAGATTTGCTCCTGCAGTTTGTTGGATTTCGCATTGTTATTGATCACCAAGCACTCAAAATTCTCGGTGCACTGGTCCATCACCTGACAAAAGCTCTCAAACG